>Ga0208196_1000543_pt1 | contig 48872 bp, 25 predicted proteins | sample AD_JPNNA7_MetaG_FD_184443 | JGI IMG/M metagenome (GOLD analysis project Ga0208196, IMG submission 184443) | Active sludge microbial communities of municipal wastewater-treating anaerobic digesters from Japan - AD_JPNNA7_MetaG (SPAdes) (version 2) | ecosystem: Engineered > Bioreactor > Anaerobic...
GACCAGCAGCAGCCGTTGACCAGCGACTCGGACCCGACGGTCGATGTTTCACGTGAAACACCTGACCCGTTGCTTGGTTCCGCGGCCCCTCCGGACCAGACGGACCTGGCCTCAGCCGACGACGTTGTTTCACGTGAAACACCCGACCGGGAGCTTGGTTCCGCGGCCCCTCCGGACCAGACGGACCTGGCCTCAGCCGACGACGTTGTTTCACGTGAAACACCCGACCGGGAGCTTGGTTCCGCGACCCCTCCGGACCAGACCGATCTGGCCTCAGCCGACGACGTTGTTTCACGTGAAACACCTGACCCGGCAGCTGAGAGCAGCAGCCTCGTGGACCTCCAGGACGAGAGCACCCCGCTCGCGGCTGCCATCGCCCAAGATGTGCGCCGTCGGTCCACCCTCGTCGGAGCCCCCCTGCCGCGCCCCCCGGCCACCCGAGTTCTCACCGTCGCCAACCAGAAGGGTGGCGTGGGCAAGACCACCTCAGCGGTGAACGTCGCGGCCGCCCTTGCGCAGTCGGGGATGCGGGTTCTCGTCATCGACCTCGACCCCCAAGGCAACGCGAGCACGGCATTGGGGGTGGACCACCGGGCCGGCATCGACTCGATCTATGACGTCCTCGTGGACGGCCAACCGATGAGCGCGGTCGTCGTCGAATCCCCCACCGTGCCGGGACTCTTCTGCGCCCCGTCGACGATCGACTTGGCCGGCGCCGAGATCGAGCTCGTCTCACTCGTCGCCCGTGAGGGCCGCCTGGCGACGGCGCTCAATGCGCACCTGGCCGACACGGCATACGACTATGTCTTCATCGACTGTCCCCCGAGTCTCGGGCTGTTGACCGTCAACGCCTTCGTTGCCGCGCGCGAAGTGTTCATCCCCATCCAATGCGAGTACTACGCGCTGGAGGGCTTGTCCCAGTTGCTGCGCAACGTCGAGTTGATCAGGACGCATCTCAACCCCACGCTCGCCGTCTCGACCATCCTGTTGACGATGTTTGACGGTCGGACCCGGCTGTCGGCCCAGGTGGCCGAAGAGGTGCGAGAGCACTTCCCCGAGCAGACCCTGCGCACGACCATCCCCCGGTCGGTCCGGGTGTCGGAAGCTCCCAGCTTCGGCGAGACCGTCATGACCTATGACCCGTTGAGCAGTGGGGCGCTGGCGTATCTCGAAGCCGCCAGTCAGATCGCCCAGCGAGGTGCCGAATCGATGAACGAGGGAGCACATCCGTGAAGGAACGAGAGAAGCGACGCGCGTTGGGCCGGGGCCTGGGGGCGCTCATCCCCACGGCCCCCGCGGGGGAGCGGCCCGTCGACGTCTTCTTCGGGCCTGCGCCGTCAGCAATCACCGTCGACCTTGGCACGAAGCACGCCGCGGCCGACGGCGACCCGAGCGACCTGACTGATTCCGCCGAGACCACCGACCCGACCGACGCGGCTGCCGCGTCGTCGTCGAGTAGCCCCACGGACGCCCCCTCGGCAGGCACCGGACCGGCAGACCCGGACAACGACGCCCTGCGACCGGTCCCTGGGGCCACGTTCGCCGAACTCCCCGTCGAGTCGATCCGGCCCAACCCACGCCAGCCACGCACCGTCTTCGACGAAGACGACATGGCGGAGTTGGTCCACTCGGTGAGTGAGATCGGCATCCTTCAACCGATCGTCGTGCGCCGAGTCGACGATGGTGGGCCCCTCGGCTCGGGACACGACGCTGCTATCGCGACCTATGAGCTGGTCATGGGGGAGCGGCGGTGGCGAGCCGCGCAGGCAGCCGGCCTCGAACATGTGCCGGCGATCATCCGCTCCACCCACGACGACGACCTGCTGCGCGATGCGCTCCTGGAGAACCTTCACCGCAGCCAACTCAACCCGTTGGAAGAGGCGGCGGCCTATCGGCAACTCCTGGATGACTTCGGCTGCACCCAAGAGGAGTTGGCCACCCGGATCGGGCGTAGCCGCCCGCAGGTGAGCAACACCCTGCGGCTGCTCAAACTGCCACCGCTGGTCCAGCGCCGCCTCGCGGCCGGGGTGTTGAGCGCCGGACATGCCCGCGCCCTCCTTGGCCTCACCGACGCCGCGGCCATGGAGCGCTTGGCCCAACGGATCGTCGCCGAGGGCCTCTCAGTCCGCTCCGTCGAGGAGATCGTCGCCGTCGGGGCGGTGGGAACGGCTCCGGTCAAACCCAAGTCTCCCCGCGCCGGTGGGCGGCGGCCGCAACTCGACGACATGGCCGCGTCTCTGTCCGACCACTTGGACACCCGGGTGACGATCGCCTTAGGACAACGCAAGGGCAAGGTCGTCGTGGAGTTCGCCTCGGTGGAGGACCTCAACCGGATCCTGGACGTGATCGGCGTCGACCGACCCAAGCGCTGACCGGACATGGCCGCGACACCCAAGCGCCGCAAGGGCGGTCCGGAGATTGTGCCGGTGACGGCCGATGACGTGCCCGCCCTCGTCGAGCCGTGTCGTGACTGCGCCTTCTGGGAGCGTGGACCCGGCCTCGTCGCGGGGACGGCGAGCACAGTGAGCAGGGACAAGGCTGCGTGGGTGCGCAGAGTCGAGGCCGAGTGGGGCACCCCGGGGTGGCTGGTTCGGGTGGACGGTCAGCCGGCTGGTCACCTTCTCATCGCCCCGGCTCATCTCGCGCCCCGCTCCCTCGCCTTCCCGACCTCCCCGGTCGCCGACGATGCGATTCTCCTGCTCGCGGTGCGGGTCGATCCCCGGTATGCCGGTCAGGGCCTGGGGCGCCGACTGGTCCAGACCGCCGCGCGGGAAGTCCTCTCCCACGACGGTCGGGCGATCGAGGCCTTCGGAACCACCCGGGACGATCAGTGCCTGACCCCGGTCGACTTCCTCACCGCCGTGGGCTTCTACGTCGTGCGGGAGCACGCGGCATACCCTCGGTTGCGGCTGGATCTGCGCACCGCACTGGCCTGGCGCGAGGACGTCGAGCATGCGCTCGATCGGATCCTCGCTCCGGTTCGGCGCCTGGGGGCCGGCAACCCCGTCGGCACCGCAAACAACGAAGCGCCCGGCGCTGGTCGGCCTTGAGGCCGCAGACACCGGGCGCTGCGATGAGGCTCAGCCGAGGAACTGCTCCAACTCACGCAGCAACAGCCGCTTGGGCTTGGCGCCGACGATGGTCTTGACGACCTCGCCGCCGACGTAAAGGTTCATCGTCGGGATGCCGGTGACGCCATAGCGCGCAGTCGTCGCCGGGTTGTTGTCGGTGTCGAGCTTGACGATCTCGATCTTGTCGCCGTACTCGGCGTAGATCTCTTCGAGGATCGGGGCGATCTGCTTGCACGGCCCGCACCAGGCGGCCCAGAAGTCAACGAGGACAGGCTTCGTGTTCGCGAGCACGTCGGTGGCGAAGGTGGAGTCGGTGGTCGCGGCAATGGCGCCCATGTGAGGTCCTTTCACGGTGTGCGGCCCACGGACTGGTATGCCGTGCGCCCGGTCTGGGTCTGGGTCATGGTCTGGTCGAAAACTAGCGCGGGGGTCTGACAGTCGGTGCTGGCTCAGTGCGCCGCAGCGACTGACTCGGCGACATCGGACAGAGCCTCGAGGTAGTGCTGGGTGTCGAGGGCGGCCGCACAGCCACTCCCGGCAGCAGTGATGGCCTGGCGGTAGGTGTGGTCGACGAGGTCGCCGCAGGCGAAGACGCCCGGCAGGTTGGTGCGAGTCGATCGGCCCTCACAGACGACGTAGCCTGCGTCGTCCAGATCGATGACCCCGCGGATCAACTCGTTGCGGGGGTCGTGACCGATGGCGACGAACAGGCCGGTGACTTGCAGGTCGCTGGTGGCACCGGTGACGGTGTCGGAGAGGGTCACGTGGGTGAGTTTCGGGTCGCCGTGCAGGGCGGTGACGGCAGCGTTCCACGTGAAACGGATCTTGGGATTGGCCAGCGCGCGGTCGGCCATGATCTTCGACGCCCTCAACTGGTCGCGCCGGTGAATGATCGTCACGCTCCGGGCGAACTTGGTGAGGAAGGTCGCTTCCTCGATCGCGGAGTCACCACCGCCGACGACGGCGATGTCCTGGTCGCGGAAGAAGAACCCGTCGCAGGTGGCGCACCACGACACACCGTGGCCGGACAAGCGCTTCTCCTCGGGCAGGCCCAACTCGCGGTAGGCCGATCCCATCGCCAGAATGACGCTCTTGGCGCGCCACACCCGGCCTTCACCGTCGGTCACCGTCTTGATGTCGCCAGCAAGGTCCATGGCAACGATGTCGTCGGTGACCATCTCAGTGCCGAACTTCTCGGCCTGCGCGCGCATGGCGAACATCAGGTCGGGGCCCTGGATGCCGTCCTCGAAGCCGGGGAAGTTCTCGACCTCGGTGGTGTTCATCAAGGCGCCGCCGGCGGTGACCGAGCCCTCGAAGAGCACAGGGTGAAGGTTGGCGCGGGCGGCATACACCGCGGCCGTGTAGCCCGCGGGACCGGACCCGACGATCACGACCTCGCGCACACCCGTGTCGGTCGCAGTCTCGACAGCGTCACTCACCGGAACTCCTCGATCGTTTGCGGCGCTTCACCGCTGTGGGCTCGCGACACGGCACATGTGGTGTCGTCGCGGGGCAGGAGACCCAAGATACCCGCCCAATCCCCCCAACCATCGCGGCGCACCGCAGATTCCCCGACGGTTCACCTCAGGGGTATGCCGTCCGCTCACCGACCGCCGTCGCGGAACCATTGGACGTCACGATCGCCCCTCATCGTGTGCCAGCAGGTCAGGGCATGTCGACGGGACCGAAGAGCAGCCCCGGGTCGCCCTTGCTGCAACTGCGACTAACGGCATACGCCTGCTTGAGCTCAGCGTCGACGACGACGATGACCACCGCGGGGGCGCCCTCGAACGTGGCCAGATCGGCGAACACCGCGTCGGCATCGCTTTCGCCCAGGGTGGTCACGCAGTCGGTCAGACCGATCAGGGTGCCAATGGGCCCCACCGAGGGCGCCTCGACGGCGGGTTGCCCCAACTGCCGGCCCGGCGCGTCGAGCATGTCCTGCGCGAGGCGGGCGAGGGTGGCCTTCGTGTAGGTGCGGGTGCTCAACTCGATGTGCATCGGCTGACCGGTGGAGCTGGCCGCCATCGGCACGTTCGCGCTGGCCGCTGAGTCGACGGTCGCACTAAGACCGCTGGAGTCCTTTGCGGCCCCTACGACCGACTCGGCACGCGCGCTCGACGCAGTAGGCGATGTGGCGCCCTGGTTGTTGAGGAGGGCGCCGACCAGGCCCAAGGCAGCAACGGAGGCGGCAACACCCCCGAGGACGGTCAACCGCCGACGATGATCGACGACCCGCCCGCGCATACCTGCGCCCGAGCGCGACCCCGAGGGTGACCCCGTGCGCACGTCGGTCCGAGCACCCGACGTCTCAGATGATGTTCCCGCTGGCTGCGTCCCACGCCCGACGAGGTGCAAAGGCACCGCCGGCCCGGACTCGTCAACTCCCGAAACCCCTTGGCCCGCAACAAGATTCGCAAAGTCGTCAAACGCGTCGGCACCCAGGCCGAGTTCGTCGCTCAACTCTTGCGAGCCAGTGTCGGCATCGAGGTCGGCGCGTCGACCGGCCTCGGCGAAGGCAGCAAGAATCCGGTCGGACACGTCCGCCGGCATCGGCCCCGGATCGGGCTGGGAGGCAAGCAGGATCCGCACCCCGGTCGGATCAGGGTCCTCGTCGAACCTGGTCGGCTCGCTCATCAACACTCCCTCGGGATGTGGCTCGTCTGGCCCGCCCCCCGACGGACCGGCCCGCAGCTGGGCATGGGTTTCAGGACTGAGACGCACGCCGGGACGCGCTGGTTCCCGCGGCATACCGTGGCGGTCATCGGCGAATCCCCAGCAAGTGCGCCATCGCGGCCCGCCCGCGGGCGCACCGTGACTTGATGGTCCCCTCGGCCACGCCGAGGATCTCGGCGGTCTCGGCGACGGACAGGCCGTGCATGTCGACCAGCACGAGCGCGGCTCGCTGTCCCTCCGGCAGTTGGTCGAGGGCGGCGCGCACGTCCAGGCGCAACTCGACGGCAGAGTGGGCGTCGCTGCGATCGGCCAGGTCGTAGTCGGGCAGCGGGCTCGTGGGCCGGGTCCGGCGCAGCCGGTCGAGGCAGGCGTTGACAACGATCCGATGCAGCCACGTGGTCACTGCGGACTCCCCGCGGAAGGACCCCGCTCTCCGGTATGCCGCGATGAAGGCGTCCTGGACGCAGTCCGAAGCGAGCTCGGGGTCACCGCAGGTGCGCACGGCGACCGCCCACATCCGGTCCTTGTGGCGTCTGAAGATCTCGGCGAAGGCCTCGCGGTCGCCCGCGCAGTGTGCGGCCAGCAACTCGGCGTCGGAGCGCCCGGCCAACTCCACTCGACCCGAGGTCACCGGCTGACCGCCACTTCGGACACCTGGGCCCGGAAGTTGCCCGCGCCGTCGGGTCCAAGCTTGGTGACGAAGACGATGACGAGTTGGCCGCTGGACACGGGCCCGGCCGGGGCATCGAAGACGAGTTGGCCGCTCTGGCCGGTGCTGGAGCCGATCGCCGTGGCCCCGTCGAGCGAGGCCCGGTTGGCGACGTAGACCGTGATGTCTTGCGGGGCAGGCAGCGTGACGGTCACCCGGCGGACCTCCGTCTGCTGGCCGAGGTCGACGATGTAGCCGATCCCGGGCACCTTGAGGCCGCCGAACTTCTCGTTGGAATACCACTTCGAGCGCCACATCGTCGCGGCGTTCCCGTCGTAACCCCTCGGTGCGCTGCTCGATGCCACCTGCCCGGCGCTCGCATCGAAAGTGGCGGCCCCGATGATGGCCACGGGGGTCAGCGAAGCAACAACCGCAGGGCCGTCGCCGGCCGTGGCCCCGGCTCCGGTCGCGCCCGCGCTCGACGTGACGGTCGCCGTCCTCGTGACCCTCGCGGTCGTGACCGACCCGCCGGTCGTCCCACCCGACGTCAGCTTGGGCAGCCCCCAGATCCCCAGCACCGCCAGGAGCACGACCAGACCGGCGACGATCGCCAGCGCGAGGCGGGACTCGTCGCGCCCCAACTCGCCGGTGATCGGAACGAGCGGGACCGCATCCTCGAGGGGACTGTCCACCGGAGCGAGGACCGAAGCCAGCGTCGCGTCCTCGCGGATCAGGTCAGGGGCCCGCAGCGTCCGCGGCGCGACCACCCTCGGCGCTCCAGGCGCCACGCGGGGCGCCGAGGGCCCAGGTGCCGTCGGCGTGCCGCTGCCGGGCGAGCCGGGAGGCTGCGCGGACGAGGCTTCGGGCGCTCCCGCTCCTGGTGCGGCGGGGGCGGACGCGATCCCCTCATCGGTGGCCGGTTCGGGTCGGGTTGAGAGCCGTTCGACGGTATGCCGTGCCCGCCCACCCAGGCGTGACGCGGCCTGAGACGCTGCGGTGCCAGCGGCACCGAGGGCCGACCCCACGCCCCGGGCTCCCTTGGCCATAGCGGCACTGACCGCGGCAGCAGTCGCCGCGGCACTCGTGGCACCTGCGCCTCCGGCGGCTCCGCCAGCCCCGGTGGCCAACGAGACGCCCTCGGCCGTGGCGCCACCGCCAGCACTGGACGACGGTTGCTGCTGCGACGAAAAGGGCTGCGCTGCAGGGCTATCGGGCTGAACGAGGCTGGGCGCTGCTGGACCCGCGCCTGCAGCTGTGCCTCCACCCGCAACTGCACCCTGCCCGGCACGGGGGCCTGCACCCTGGCCTTCGGTGGCGCTGGGAACCGCCGGTGGGCGCCGGTCACCCCAGAGATCGACCGTCGGCCCCTTGGGCCAAGGTCGCAGACCAGCCAAGACATCAGCGGACGTGCTGGGCCCGGCGTGCTCGACGAAGGTCGCTCGGGCCAACCGCTGAAGGTCGCTGCACGCGTCGGCTCCAAGCTCGTCGGCAGCCACGACCGTGCCGCCGACAACGGGCGCCCGCGGGAGCCCAGAGTCGGCACCGCCGAGCGGCCAGCGCCCGGTGAGGGCGGCATACCCGATGCTCACCAAGGCGGTCGCGTCCAGGCGCGCTCCGACGTCGGCGGGAGTGTCTTCCAGGCCGAGCAGCGCCGCCTCGACAGCGACTCCGCGGACCCGGACCGAGCCGTCGGGCAGCAGGAGCACGTTGCGCGGAGTGAGGACGATGTGGCGCAGGCCGCGGGCGGCGGCGGCATCCAACGCCATGGCGGCCTCGCCGGTGATGCGTCGGGCCTCGTCGGCGGGCAGGCCGCCCTGTTCAAGGATCCGGGTGAGGCTGCGGGAGCGCTCGACCGGCTCCTCGATGATCGCGCAGACAATGGCGGCGCTCGCCGGGCCTCCCGCGGAGCCTCCTGCCGCCTCACTCGGGCTACCGCTCGGGCTACTCGGAACCTGAGCGTCGGTGGTCGGCGGGGTGACGATGTCGAGCACCCGCACGAGCCGAGGCTCGGTCACCGCGGCGGCCCGCCTGGCCGCATCGACAGCGGCTGCGGCGGCTGGGGTGCCCCCCGCGAAGGTGAGGATGACGACATCGCGACCGAGCGTGGTGTCGTGTGCGGCCCAGCGCTCCCACCGGGGGTGCTGCTGGAGGCGGTGCGACACGGCATACCGATCGCCGATCAGGGTGCCGGGACCGACGTGCTGCATGGTCGCTCCCTCCTTGACGGGGGTTTGGCCCCCACCTCACTGCCCGCTCGGCTCATCCTATGGTGCGGTATGCCGTTGGACCGGCGCGACAACGGGCGCTTCGGGGGTGGGGTCAACGGGATCCAGACCACGGGTATCGACGACCATCCGCGGCGGGCGGCGGACGGCTCGAACGATGCCGGCGATGAGGATGAGGCCGAACAGGACGCTCATGCCGATGTAGAGCCAGGCCCCGGGTGGGGCCGCGCGGATGGTCAGTTGTTGGACGGCGCCGATCCGGGTGCCGTCGGCTGTCGTCAGCCAGGCGTTGACCGGGACCAGACCTTGGGCCAGCACGGCCAGGCGCACGGACACGGTCGCCTTGGCATTGGCCGCGATGTCGACGGGTGCGCCGGGGTCGACGACGACGATCCGGCCATTGCCAGGTGCGAGCACGGCGCGCAGGCCGCGCACCGGCTCGTCGAGGGAGTTGACGACCGTGAGCTGCATGACGCCTTCGTCCGCAAGGAAATTCGTCGTCTGTGGGATGACCATGAGCCCGTTCGACACGGTCGCGGTCGACTGCTCGAGCCCGGCCAGCAGCGCCTCGCGGCCGGCGGGATCGGTGCGCCAGCGCGTGCTCGCCGCCTGTCCCGGCAGATCCGACCAGGCGGCGATCGTGGGGCTGCCCTGCGCCAGGACGCTGGAGAGCTGGTCGATGACGGAGCGCTGCTGGAACACTCGGGCGAGGAGGGAACGGCCGGCCGCCGGGCCGTTGGACGCAGCGGCACTGGCCGGGTCGGTGGGGGTGACCCGCGAAGCTGGCGCATCGGTCGGCAAGGGAGGAGCAGAATCCAGGCCTCGACCGGGGAGCATCGCGGAGTCCACCCCGACGGTGCGCAGCCACGGCACCTGCTTGGTGGCGTCGAAGAACGTGGACACCAGGTCGGCGTCGAGCCCGGCGTCGAAGCCGCGCGGTGGCACGGCGAGAATGGTGCGAGAGATCGACGGCCGCTCAGCGAGCAGCGCCGCGGTTTGCGCCACGAACTCCTGGGCGGCCAACACCGCCTCGCGCGGGGTCTTGAGGCGGGCCAGCAAGGCGCCGAGCCGGTCGTCCCAGCGCAGCACGGTCGTCCCGAGGGGGGCGACCCCCAACGCGGGCGGGGTCAGTCGTGCAGACGGGTCCGTCACCTGGGTCGACACGAGGATGGCATCTAGGCGGGAGGCGTATGCCGCCCGCAGCGCCGCCTCACGTCCGCTCGGCAGGGCCCCGTCGGCCGGCCAGGCGAGCGTCCCGCGGGTGGTCACCGCGGCATCAGTCAGCCGGGTGGACTGGCCGACCGCCTCGGCCAACAGTTGGGAGGCCGCTGGGGACAGGGTGGGGCCGAGGTCGGGTGCGGTGAGAGCAGCCAGGTCCGGGTCGTTCTGCGGCAACGCGAAGACGGGGTGCGTGGCGGAGGCGGCGCTCAACGACATCGAGAACGCCGAGCGCACCGCACTTGCCGGGTCGGCCGCGTCCTGGGCCGGGGTCCGACCCGACGGTCCGAGCACGGCGGGGTCCACGGCATACCCGACGGTCTGTGAAGCGGTCGCGCGCAAGAGAGCCGCCAGGCGCGAGCCGGCTCCGACCTGCTTGGTCCAGGCGGCCGTTCGCGCGGTGGGGTCGTCGGCGGTGAGGGCGGTGTCGGGGGCGAGCGTCACCGGCAACAGCCAGGCGAGGGAGAGCGCTTCGTAGTCGGCCGATCGTTGCCAGCCGACGAAGGTGCGTAACGCCGAGACGCTCGTGCCCTTGGCCGTGACCACGTCGACGGCGATCGGGCTGACGCCATAGGCGCGGCCGGGTCGGACCTGATCGGCGGGGACGGTGAACTGGAACGGGATGGCGTTGCGCGGTGCGGCCGGGTCGAGGGGCTGGCGACCGAGCTCGGTCCCCGAGACCGCACCGGTGGCGGCCGACCACTCGTCAACATCGGCTCGGGACGTCAGGCTTGAGCGACCGCGGACTAGGCGCACCGTCGTCGGGATCCCGTCGGCCGCGGTGCTCGTCACGTCGATCGTCCCCGTCACCAGGAGGGTGTCTCCGGGGCGCAACACGGCGGGGGAGACGGCCGTGAGGGTGATCCGGTCACCGGACGGATCGGCTCGGGGGATCGTGACCGTCGCGGTCGCAGTAGTTGCAGTGGCAGTAGTTGCAGTGGCAGGGGTCGCAGCGGCAGGGGTCGCAGCGGCGGAGGCGGGCGGCATACCCAGCGCGGCGAGCGAGCCACACGCGGCGGCGACGAGCGCGATGACTCGGGCCGCCAGCCTCACGCCGTGCCTGCCAGACGCTCCCAGGCGACCTTGGCGATGCGCCGCTCGTTGGGGAAGGTGAGGTGCTGGTGGACCTCGTCGAGCCGGAACCAGGCGACGTCGATGGCCTCCTGGTCGGGGTCGTTCTCGATGGTCAGCTCGCCACCGGTCGCCTCGAGGAGGTAGTGGTGGACGAACTTGTGGACCCGCTTGTCGCCGGTCGCGAACCAGTAGTCGATCGTCCCGAGCTCGGTGAGCACTCGCCCCGTGATGCCGGTCTCTTCGGCGACCTCGCGCGCGGCGGTCTCCGGAAGCGTTTCGCCGGGCTCGATGTGCCCCTTAGGCAGGCACCATTCGACCCGTCCGGCCCGATTTCGGCGGGCGATGACCGCGATCCGCGCCGATCCCTCATGCACGTCGACCACCACGCCGCCCGCCGACCGCTCCTCAACCCAGGGCAGTCGGCGGCCCGGGTTGGTGGGGAGGGGGATGGCGGTACTCACCGCCCCACTCTAAACGTCCACCCCCCGCGGGTATGCCGTCCCACACCGGCCGCCGTTCGCCTGACGTTCGCCGGGGATTTCCTCGCACTCACCGCTGTTGTGGTCGGCTGAGGTGGTGGTTGCCAGCCGTTCGGGTGCCTCGGATCCGCCGCGTCGTCTCACGATTTGAGAGGATGTTTGGGGCGAACCGGACATCGGTGGTTGGGTGAGGAAAGCGCCATAAGGCTGGTTCTAACGACCCGGTCGGACGTGACGAACGTGACCGGTAATTCGAGAAGAGGTACTCGGTGAGGGATGGCCAGGCGATCCCGGAGCGGAGTGTCACAGACCCCATCATTCGAGTCACTGGCCTACGCAAGTCGTTTGGTGAAGTCCAGGCCGTGCGTGGCGTCGACTTTGTCGTCGCCCCCGGCGAGTTGTTTGCGTTCCTCGGGCCCAACGGGGCCGGCAAGTCGACGACCATCAACATGATGTGTACGGTCTCGACCCCCGATGCAGGCACGATCGAGATCGACGGTATCAACGCGGTCGATGACCCTGATTCGGTCCGCGGTCGCATCGGGATCGTGTTTCAGGACAGCGTTCTGGACCGAGGGCTCACCGTGCGGGAAAACCTCTTCGTTCGTGGAGGTTTCTACTATTCCGACCAACGCGACCTGCGCCGTGCGGTGGCGCGCTCCACCGAGGCGACCGAGATCGGTGACCTCCTCGAACGTCCCTATGGCGTCCTCTCGGGGGGCCAGCGGCGGCGCGTGGACATCGCCCGCTCGCTGCTCAACACCCCCCGGGTCCTGTTCATGGATGAACCCACGACGGGGCTGGACCCTCAGACGCGGCGGCACATTTGGGAGACCATCACGCGACTGCAGCACGAGCACGACATGACCATCTTCCTCACCACTCACTACATGGAGGAAGCGTCCGGCTCCGACTACGTCGTCATCGTCGACGAGGGCACCGTCGCGGCGCAGGGCTCGCCGGCGCAGATGAAGGAACGGTATGCCGTCGACCAACTGAGCGTGCTTCCCAAGGACGATGACGGATTCAGCGCGGTCGTCGCCGGACTCGGGCTCCCAGCGGGGAGTGTTCGCCGGGACGGCCCCCTGCACATTCTGACGGTGACGTCCACGGCACAGGCCCTGAGAATGCTCGAGGTCCTCGGCGCGCATATCGGACGATTCGAAGTCACGCACGGAAGCATGGACGACGTGTTTCTGTCGGTCACCGGGAAGGCGTTGCGCGAATAATGCTGGGGCTGGCGGCGAGGAACTGGAAACTGTTCTACCGGGATCGGGGCGTCGTCTTCTTCTCCTTGCTCGGTCCGTTGATCATCATCGGCCTCTATATCCTCTTCCTCAAGACGACCGTTGTTCCCGAACTGCCCGTGACGGGGTCGGCCGCCGAAGAATTGCTCAACAACTGGATCATGGCCGGCATCATTGCCTCAGCGACCGTGACCACCTGCCTGTCGGGCTACGGCACCATGATCCGCGACCAGCAGAGCGGCATTTCCAAGGACTTCACGACGGCACCCATTAGCCGCAGTGCGATTATCGGCTCCTATCTGCTGAACAGCATCGTCATCGGGACGATCATGAGCCTGCTCACCGTGGTGGTGGCCGAGCTGTATGTCCTGGCCTATGGCGGGCATGTGATGTCGGCCCTCCAACTCCTCAAGGTTCTCGGAATCGTCGTGGTGTCAGTCGTGTCCGCGGCGGGTGTGCTGGCCGTCGTCGCGAGCCTCATTCGCACCGAGGGTGCGTTCAGTGGGGCGAACGTCGCGATCGGTGCCGCCATCGGGTTCGTCGTCGGGGCCTATATCCCGATCGGAAGCCTCCCGACGGAGGTTGCGTCGGTGCTCAAGACGCTGCCGTCCACGCACTCGGCGATGCTGCTGCGCCAGGTGATGTTGGAAGGACCCGAGAACCTGGCCTTTGCCGGGGCTCCGGCCTCGGTGAGGAGCGAATTCGACCAGACGATGGGTGTCGTCTTCATGGTCAACGGATCGCAGGTCACCCCCCTCCAATCCGCGGCCTATCTCGTCGTGAGCGGGATCGTCGGGTTCGCCTTGGCCGTCCTCATCATGCGCGCTCGCAGGAAGGGCGGCTGACCGCCACGGCGGTCCGCCGGTCGAGGGTCATCATGTCGGGGAGAGTGGTGGTGGTGAACGTCACCGATGTCGCGCAGCGGCACACCGCTGCGCTGATATCCGTGGTGTCGCCCGAGCGCGCCGAGCGAGCCGCCCGCTATCACTTCGTTGCCGACCGAATGTTGAGTCTCGTTGCAGGGGCGCTCATCACCGGGTGTGTTGGCCGCGCCGTCGGCCCCGGCGTCGCCCTGACATTCACACGCGGCCCTCATGGCAAGCCGCAGTGCCCGCAATTGGCGGCCCTGGGAATGGACTTCAACGTCTCCCACACCCGTGGATGGGTCGTGTGTGCGGTGGGCCGAGGCTCGATCGGCGTCGACGTCGAATGGACGCGCGAGGTGGCACCCGCCGACCTGGCGGCATACCTGCACCCGGACGAGTTGACCGATCCCGCACTGTCGGACCTTCTGACCCTGTGGACGGTCCGCGAGGCGTATGTGAAGCAGTTGGGGCGGGGCATGTCTCAGCCGGCCGACACCTTCCGGGTGGTCTCGACCGGTGCGGGGCTGCGGATTCTCGCCCAGGGTGCGCCGGCCGACGAGCTCACGGTCCTGACCGCCCGGCATCGCAGCGCCCGGCTGGCAGTCGTGTCCACCGAGCCGGTCACAGTCATCAAGCAGTCCGTGAGTGACGTGGTGGCGCACGCGTCGGTCCGATCGGACAGGTCGGCCTGATGAGCGGCATACCCGATGTAGCCGTCCGCTTCTTGGACCAGGCCCGGGCGACCCCGCACCTGGTCGCCGTGCACCACAACGGTCACGAGTTGACCTATGCCCAGCTCGCCGAGCAGGTCGACGACCTGACCAGTCGGCTGCGCGCGGCGGGGGTCGACGGGGGGCCGACGGTCGTCCTGCTGCCCCACGGCATACATCTGGTCGTCGCGATCCTGGCCACCTTCGCCAGCGGCAGCACCTTTGTCCCGGCAACCGACCAGTGGCCCGACGACTATCTGGCCGCGGTCGTGCGTCGCGCAGGCGCGGCGGTCGTTGTTACCGATGCACCGGGAGCGGTCCGGCTCGCTGCGCTGAACGGGACCAGGGCACCGGTCGCGGCTGCTGTCCGGGTCGTGGCGATCGACGATAGCCACCGACCGGAGAGCCCGGCAGGCGAGCCGCGCGCGCCGGGTGGACAGGAGCGGGCCTATCTCTACTTCACGTCCGGGTCGACCGGGACACCCAAAGCCGTCGTCGGCAGTCTGCGGGGCCTGGGGCACTTCATCGGGTGGGAGATCGATGAGTTCGGCGTCGGCCCTGGGCGACGAACCAGCCTGCTGACCATCCCCACCTTCGATCCGTTCCTGCGCGACATCTTCGTTCCGTTGTGCTCGGGAGCGACCTTGTGCATCCCGCCGTCCGCGGAGACCATCCTTGACGGACCGGCCCTGCTGGCCTGGCTCGAGGACGACAGGATCGACCTGGTCCACCTGGTTCCAACCCTGTTGCGCGAACTTGTCCGCGGCGGGCGGCCAGCTGCGGCATACCGGCCCCGCCTGCTGCTGCTCGCCGGTGAGCCGGTGCGCGGGAGCGATATCACCCAGGCGCGGGACGCCCTCGGTGACACCGCCGAGCTCGTCAACCTCTACGGTCCGACCGAGACCACCCTTGCCACCTGCTGGCGGCGGCTGACCCTCGACGACGCAACGAGCCACATCGTCCCCGTCGGGCGCCCGCTCCCCGGCAGCCAGGTGCAGGTGTGCGACGCCGACGGCCGACCCCAGCCGCCAGGCGTGGAGGGCGAGCTCGTCATCGTCACCCACCATGCCTCACACGGCTACCTCGACGACCCCGTGCTCACCGACCGATCCTTCGAGGGGTTCGGCGGACCGGGACCGGTGCGGTATCGAACGGGGGATCGCGGCTATCTCACCCCGGACGGCGACGTGGTCTGCCTGGGTCGCCTCGATTCCCAGGTCAAGGTCCGCGGGATGAAGGTCGACCTCGCCAACGTCGAACGGCGGCTGCGGGGGCTACCGGCGATCCGCGACGCCGTCGTCCACCAGTCGGATGACGGAACGCTGGTGGCGGCCGTGTCGGCCCCGGGTGGGGTGACCGCCGAAGAGATCGACACAGCGCTCGTGAAGGTGCTGCCGAGGCACATGGTGCCCGGTCGCTATCTCGTCCTGCCCGGCTTCCCCACGATGCCCAACGGGAAGGTGGACCGCCAGCGGCTGCGCGCCGCCGACCAGGTGCCGGACGCCGTGTCCGACGCCGTGTCCGACGCCGTGTCCGACGCCGTGTCCGACGCCGTGTCCGACGCCGTGTCCGACGCCGTGTCCGACGCCGTGTCCGACGCCGTGACGCGTGGTGTGGTGCACCTGTGGCGCGAGGTGCTGGGCGCAGCGGAGGTCCATGCGGGAAGCAACTTCTTCCTCCTCGGTGGGCACTCGATGCTCGCGGCCCGCCTGGCCCGGGCGATCCGCGAGCGGTTCGCGGTCACTCTCGGCGCCGCGGACATCCTCGAACATCCCACCGTGGCAGCCCAGGTCGCCCTGATCCGCGCCGCGTCACCCGCCCCTGGGATACCGGCCGCAGACGTGCCGATCGGATCGGAGGTGTCACCACAGGAGCGAGCCATCTTCTTGGCCGACGCCCTCGCCACCGTGCCGACGACCTACCTCATGCCGTGGGCCTATCGGGTGACTGGCCCTCTGGACGTCGCCCGGATCCGGAGCGTCACCGCCCTCCTCGTCCAGCGGCACGACGCACTACGAACCACGTACGCGTTCGCGGACGCCGGCATCACTGCGCGGGTCCGCCCTCCCGACGCCCCGGTGGACGTGGTCCGGGTCCTCGACGTGTCCGACAACCCGCCGCACGACGAGGCCACGCTCCTGCGGCTGCTCGATGAACTGACCGTGCCCTTCGACCTCTCGAGCGAGATCCCGCTGCGCGTGGTCGTGGTGCGCCTGGCCCCCGACGATCACGTGCTGCTGTTCCACCTGCACCACATCGCCGGTGACGAGGCCTCCCAAGTGATCCTGGAGCAGGAGTTCGCGCTCGGCTACGTCGGTGGCGACCTGCCGCCCGCGGTGGGGAGTTACCGAGGGTATGCCGCTCGCGCGGCATACCCCCGCGATGCCGCCGACGCGTCGGGGCGGGTCCACCAGCATCTGACCAACCTGCGGGAGGTTCCGCGGCTGAACCTCCCGCGCGATCCGTCGGCATCCGGACGGCAGAGCAACACCGGCCGACGAACCCGGTGGACCCTGCCACTCGAGCTGGTCGAGGACCTGCTCCGCCGCGGCGCCGAGTGGGGCGTGACCCCCTTCGAGATCACCCTGACCGGCTTTGCGTTGGCGCTCGGCGGCTTCGCCGAGACGAGCGACCTGGTACTTGGGGTCGCGGCACAGGGTCGGGAGGACGCGCACCTGGAGAACACCGTCGGGGTGTTCATGTCTGCGGTCCCGGTGCGCTGCACCGTCGACCCGGACGGGAGTCTCCACGAGGCGACGATGCAGGTAGCCGGCGTGGCTCGGGCCGCTCGGCGTCTCGGGGCGATCCCCGCCGACGTCCTCGAATCTCCACAGTTCCGGCGCAACCCCGGTCTGCATCCGGTCTTCGACGTCATGGTGGTCCATCAGGACCCCGACCGACCCGAGTTGGCCTTGCCCGGGTGTGCCATCGAGCCGCTGCGGATGGCGGGCACGACCAGTCGTTACGACCTCACGCTGTATCTGCACCCGCGATCGAGCGGTTGGGACGCGGAGTTCGAATACTGCACCGATCTGTTCAGCGAGGGCTACGTCCGGGCCCTGTGGCACGCGCTGTGCACGGTCCTGGCCGAGATCTGTCATCGGCCCGACCTCGCGCTGCGCGAGGTGGAGTTGGTGAGTGTGGGTGCCGAGCCCCTGCCCGGCGGCATCGACGCGGCCCTCAGTCCCCTCCCGCCCGCGCTCGTGCACGAGCGGTTCGCGGCACACGCCCAGATGACGCCCGACGCCCCCGCGCTGTGCTTCGGCGACGAGGAGTTCAGCTACGCACAGGTGCGGGATCGGGCCGCCGCCATTGCCGTGGCCCTTCGTCGCCACCCGGCCTTCCGCCCTGGGGCGCCGGTCGGCGTCATGATGTCGCGGACCCCCGACCTCGTGGCGACGCTCCTCGCCGTCCTGGCCTCGGGCGCGCCCTACGTGCCACTGGACGTCGGGTTTCCTCCCGCGCGGATCGCCCACATCCTGGATCGCAGTCGAGTGGGCTTGATCGCCACCGACGGAACGGTCGTCGCTGTCACGCCTGACGTCCCGAGTCTCGACGTGACCACGGTGCGGGCCACTCACTCCGTCGAGGAGCCTGTCGCCCACGGGCCGGTGGACGTTGCCCTGACCGACAGCGCCTATCAGATCTTCACGTCCGGATCGACGGGCTTCCCCAAGGGCGTCGACATCAGCCACGGCAACCTCGTGAACTTCGTCGACGGCATCGCCGAAGCGGTGGGCCTCGACCGCGACCTGAGGGTCTGTTGCCTCACCACCGTCTCGTTCGACATCTTTGTCCTTGAAGTGCTGGTCCCGTTAGCCCTCGGCGGGGTGGTGGTTCTTGCCGACGAGCGCGAACAGTTGGACCTCGCGGCGTTGGCCAAGTTGCTTCGGCGGCACCGGGTCAACACCCTCCAGTTGACCCCTTCGCGGCTCTCGGCCTTCCTGGACGCGGCTGACGCCGAAGCTCACCTGCAGGGGATCTCGACTTTCGTCATCGGTGGCGAGCCGATCACCCAGGACGGCGTGCGCCGGCTGCTCTCCTTCGCCGGCCCCCCGCGGGTCTTCAACGCCTACGGGCCCACCGAGACCTGCGTCTGGAGCACCGTCAAGCGCATCGAGTCGGTCGATGACCTCACCATCGGCCGGGCGATCAAGAACACCCGGTTGTATGTCATGGACCGACGCCTGCGACTGCGCCCCCGCGGGCTGCCGGGTGAGCTGTGCATCGGTGGCCACGGCGTGGCCACGGGCTATGTCCACGACCCGCACCGCACCACGCGCGCGTTCGTCGCCGACCGCTACCACCCCGGGGAACGGATCTACCGCACCGGGGACATCGTCAGGTGGAACGACCGCGACGAGCTCGCGTTCATCGGTCGGGAGGACCAGCAGGTCAAGGTCCGGGGCTACCGGGTCGAGTTGCGGGAGATCGAGATCGCGCTGAACGCGCATCCAGACATCCGCGAGGCCGTGTGCGTGCTGACGACGGGCCACACCGGTGCGGCCGGGGAACTGCACGCGGCATACACGTCGGCCGAGCCGATCCCCGACGGCGTGCTGCGCAGCCACCTCGCCGAGCACCTGCCCAGCTACTGCGTGCCCACCGGCTTCTGGCGCCTGGCGGAGTTGCCGGTCACCCCCAACGCGAAGATCGACCGGAACGCCGTCAAGGCGTGGCTCACGACGTCACTCGGCTCGGCCACGCGCCCCGACGGCCAGCCCAACGGCAACGGTGTGTTCGGCACCGGGGCCCAGGCGACCGACCCCGAGTCCGCCTTCGTGCGAATGACCTGGGCAGAGCTGCTGGGTCGCTCGACGTTCGATGACGATGCCAACTTCTTTGATGTCGGCGGGAATTCGCTCCTTCTCGTGCGGCTGCACAACGCGATCGAGCGGCGCTACCCCGGGCGGCTGACCCTGCCCGACCTCTTCGGCTACCCGACCGTGGGGCTCACCGCGACCCAGCTACGAACGTCCGCGGCGAGCGCAGCGGCGACTGCGACGGCGAGCGCGACTGCAACGGCAGTCGCAACGGCGGCGGCACCCACTCCGCTCCCGGTGGTGGTGTTGCGCAACGAGTTCCGCGTGCGCAGTGGCAATGGCACTCGCGCCGTCGACCATCCGTCTCCCGTGGACCCGACGCTGGGATCGGCCGTCTCCCAGCGTTGTGCAGCGCTGGGCATCGCGGAGTCGGAGTTCGGGCTCGCCGCCTTCGTCTCGGCGTTGACCACCCTGGCTCCCCCCGGGCCGGTGGAGGTGGTGGCCTTCAACACCGCTGGGGCGAGGTGCGTGCGGCTGGACCCCCGCGCACTGACCCCGACCGCCATCCTCACCGAGGCCGCCGCGGTGCTGCGCGACCCTCGTGGCCAGGACGACCTCACCTTCACCGCACGACCGCGAACCACTCGGTCGATCACGGCAGCGTGGTGCTTCGCAGCCGAGATCCCGCACGCCCTGCGCGGCTGCGATCTCGTGCTGGTTGCCGACCCGCAGGCGCCTCTCGGTCGCGTCCTTCGGGTGAACCAAATGCGCGTGGACGCCCGGATGGCCACTTACGTCCTGGGCTCGATCAACCACATGGCCCGTCAGTTGTCCAGCGATCCAAAGGAGAGGCAATGAAGCGAACCGCTGTCGTGTGCGCAGGCCAGGGCACCCAGTACGTCTCGATGGGCCGGGAGCTCGTCGAGGCCTACCCGGCCGCCGCACGGGTCTTCGACGAGGCGAACGACGCGCTCGGATTTGACCTTCGGTCGCTGTGCTTCTCGGGTGATCTCGACGAGCTCACCCGCACCGACAACGCCCAGCCCGCGATCCTCACCGTGAGCTACGCGATGGCCCAGGCGCTGTTTGACGACTCCGGGATCTACCCGGCCGTCCTGGCCGGCCACAGCCTCGGGGAGTACACGGCCCTCGTCTGCAGCGGAGCCATGCAGTTCGCCGATGCGGTGCGCATCGTGCGCAAGCGCGGCCAACTCATGCAGGCGGCCGCCACCGGGCCGTCGGGGATGGCGGCGGTCGTCGGCAGCAACACGGCATACGTCGAGGAGGTATGCCGCGCGGTCAGCTCCCCGGACGAAGTGGTCGTCATCAGCAACGACAACTCCAGCAAGCAACTCGTGATCTCTGGTCACCTCGCCGCGCTGGACCGGGCCACCGATGCGTTGGTCAGCGACGGCATGTTCGTTGAGCGACTCAAGGTCAGCGCCCCGTTCCACTCGCCCTACATGAAGTCAGCCGCCGAGGCACTGGCGCAGGAGCTGGCCGGCTACACGTTCTCCGACCTGCAGGTGCCGGTCATCGCCAACACCACGGCCCAGCCGTATGCCGGCAAGGAGAGCATCGTCGGCAACCTCACCGCCCAGCTCTCCAGCCGGGTCCGGTGGACCGAGACGATGGCGTACCTCGAGTCGCTGCGGATCTCGGCGCTGGTCGAGATCGGCCCCAAGCAGGTGCTCGCCAACCTCATGCGCAGCGAGAAGCCGCTGATCCGCAGCTTCGCCATGGACATCGCTGCGGACCGAGAGGCCTGGGCGGACTACCGGGTCCCGACGCTGGACGAGGTCTCGCTCATCGGTCGCTGCCTGGCCGTCGCGGTCTGCACCCGCAATCACAACTTCGACGACGAGCAGTACCGACGCGGCGTGATCGAGCCCTACAACGAGATCAAAGCGCTGCAGGACTTCCTGGAACTGGAGCAGCGTCTCCCCGACCGGCAGGACTCGATGCGCGCCCTGTTGCTGCTCAAGACGATCCTCGACACCAAGGGGACACCCCCTGAGGAGCAGCGCTCGCGAGTCGTGCAGATCACTCAGGAGACCGGCACCTACGGGTCGTTGCGGACCGACCTGCAGACCGCTGGTCTCCTCTAGGAGGGTGGGACGGGCGAATGACTGTCGGGGCGATGGACTTCTCAGCCGGACCGGTGTTCGGCGCCAGGTCGGACTCTGAGTCGTCGGGAAGCGGTGGCTTCGGGACGCCGGAGCCGATCGCCATCATTGGTGCGGCCGGCCGGTTCGCGCTGGCTGCAGACCTCGAGGAGTACTGGGCCAACCTCCGCTACGGACGAAACGGCCATCGTCGGTTCCCGGGCGACCGGGCGCGCGCGGGGGCGAGGGCGGCGCGCGACAAGGCGGGCGCCGGACTCGGGACGAGCTACCCGGCCGGGTATCTCGACGACATCGCCGCGTTCGACCATGCCTTCTTCGAGATCTCCTTCCGCGAGGCCTGCCTCATGGATCCCAACCAGCGGATCTTTCTCGAGGAGGCGTATCGAGCGCTGGAGTCAGCGGGCTACACCGGCCCGGCCCTACGCGACTTCGACACCGGCGTCTATGTCGGTCACAGCGCGGATCTCACCGCTGCTTATGCGGACTTCGTTCGCGACGAACACCCCACCGTGTTTCCGGAGATTTCCGTCGCCGGGAACATGAGTTCGGTCATCGCCAGCCGGCTGGCCTATCACCTCGACCTCCGGGGCCCTTGCGTCGTCGTCGACACGGCCTGCTCGTCAAGCCTGGTCGCCGTCCACATCGCCTCAGAAGCGCTGCGCAGTGGGCAGATCCGGATGGCCGTCGTCGGGAGCGTCAAGGTCAACATCGCCCCCCTCGGGCCCGGCCCCGACGACGAGTTGGGGATCCGCTCAGCCCACCACCAGACCCGGACGTTCGACGCCGCGGCCGATGGAATCAGCTCGGGTGAGGGTGCGGCGGCCGTGGTCCTCAAGCGACTGGACGACGCTCTCGCCGACGGGGATCGCATCCTGGCGGTGATCCGCGCGAGCGCCGTCAACCAGGACGGGCGCACGGTCGGAATCACCGCTCCCAACCCCCGTGCCCAGGAGGAACTGCTCTCGGGTTGCTGGGAGGCAGCCGGGATCGATGTGGAGGACCTGGTCTACCTGGAAGCCCACGGCACGGGAACCACACTGGGGGACCCGATCGAGGTGAGCGCGATGAGTGCCGCGCTGCGACGGCATACCTCTCGTCGGGGTTTCTGCGCGGTCGGCTCGGTGAAGCCGTCCCTGGGACACCTGGACCACCTTGCCGGCCTCGCGTCCCTCGTCAAGGTCGTCGCGATGCTTGGTCACCGGACGATCCCCCCGACGATCCATTTCGAGACTCCCAACCGACACATCGACTTCGTCGACTCGGGGCTCTATGTGGCCGACGTCCTGCACCCCATGCCGGCGGAGGTCGAGCGCCCGCTGTGTGGGGTGAGCTCCTTCGGCCTCGCCGGAACGAACTGTCACGTCCTCCTCGAGCACTACCCCCCGACCGTCACCACCGGTTCCCCCGGACCTCACCTGCTGGCGATCTCGGCCAAGACCTCGGCGCAGCGTTCGGCACTGGTGGGGGACTACATCGTCGCGCTCACCGCGTCACAGGGGATCGACGACGACCTCGCCGCGGTATGCCGCACGGCGGCCGATGGGCGCCCCGCCTTCCCGATGCGACTGGCCTGCGTCGCCGACTCGTCGGCGCAGTTGGTCGACGCGCTCCAGCGGTGGCTGGCCGACGACGCCGAACCGTCCGTTCTGGCCAATTCCGTTCGCGCCCGCGAGGTTCCGTCCGGTGGCGACCTGCCCGAATCGGTTCCGCGCGACGGTGCTGCCCGCCGTGCCGTGCTGACGGACGTGGCGAGGCGGTTCGTTGCCGGCGACGACAGTGCGCTGGCGCTCGTGCGCGAACCAGGGGAGGGACGATCCCGCCTTCCGCATCATCCGCTCCGGCGCATCCCCTGCTGGGCGGCGGAGATCGACCAGCCGCCGGAAGGTGTGCGCCTGGAACGTCTTGTCGATACCGGCGACGAGACCTTCTTCCGGATCGCCCTGGACCTGTCCACCGACTGGGTGTTGGCCGAGCACCGGGTCGACTCCGATTGCGTGCTACCCGGCGCCGCGATCGTCGACGCCGTGGTGACCGCGGTGCGCACCCGCGGTCGGGGATCGGCCGGCCCGATCGTCCTTGAGCGGGTCTTCTTCCTGCGGCCCGTGACGGTCCCGTTGGGCAGCTCGGCGGCGCTGATGGTGGCGTTGACCCGGGATCACTCGGGGGAAGCCTTCCGGGTCCTGGGGAGTATCGACGGCGGCCCATGGGACACCCATGTCATCGGGGCGGTGCGATACCCGGAGGACGCCGTCGCGGCCGACATCGCCGTGCCGCCGGATACCGCATTGCGGCTGGTCGGCCCCGATGAGGAGCGACCCGTGGCCGTCTCCATCGGCGGGCACTGGACCCGGATCAGTCGGGAGTTGCGCGAGCAGGACGCGATGACGTCCTGGGGTCGATTCCACGTGCCCGACTCGGACGCAGCCGCTTTCGCGGGGTTCCACCTCTACCCACCGTTGCTCGATCGGGCTCTCAACGCGCTCAACACCCATATCGGCTCCGGCACCTACCTCCCGTTCTCGGTGGATCGCCTCGTCGTCCATCGCCCCCTCGACCGCACCTGCGTGGCCCGACTGACCCGCCGTCCCAGCGATGGGCTGGATCGCTCCCTGCTGCTTGACATCGTTCTGACCGACGCGGCCGGCCGGGTCGCGCTGACCGCCACCGACTACTGCCTCCTGCAGCATCACGCCCGTCATCTCGCACCGCTGCGCCAGATTGACGACTACGTCCGAGAGGTCTACTGGGCGCCCATCGAGACGCCCGGCGCCGGGGCATCGAGCGGCGAGAGCCTGCTGGTGCTGCTGCTGCCCGACGGAGCCGAGACGCTGGGCGCGGCCTTCCGCGCGCGCCACGACAGAGTGGTCACCCTGTCTGGCCCCGCGGCCTCACTCGCCGATCAGGTGGAGCGGTTGTTGGACAGTCGTCCCGGACCGGTCCACCTGGTCGTGGGCGCCGGCCTGCATCCAGGCCTGACGACGGGCGTGTCCACTGGCTTGACCACGGGCCTGACCGAGCTCACCGCCGCAGTGAGCGACGGACCGCAGGCTCTGGTGCGGCTCGTCCAGTTGGTCGGTCGTGAGTCGGCCCCGGTGGCCGCCATCACGGTGTTGACAGCGAACGCGTTCGACCAACCCGTCCGTCCGGAGGCGTCGCTCACCTGGGGGCTGAGCAAGGTGGTGAACGCCGAGTTTGGTCGGGTTCGGTGCCGGGTCATCGACGTCGACGACACCACCCCGGACGAGGTCATCGTGGCCGAGGTCCTTGCCGACGGCCGACCCGACCAGGTGCGACTGTCGGCCGGTCGCCCACAGATCCAGCGGGCCCGGCCGGTGGTCCTCGACACCCCCGACCAATCGGCCCTGTCCATTCGTCAAGGAGGGCACTACCTGCTGACCGGCGGCGCCGGTGACCTGGCGCGCGTGGTCACCGAACACCTCGCGAGCACGTCCCCGTGTCATGTCACGGTGTTGGACCGATTGCCGGAACAGGAGTGTGCCGGCTGGCCGGAGCATCGCGCCGTCATCGAGGCGCACGGGTCGACCCTCGACTACGTGCAGTGCGACATCACCGACCCTCGGGCCGTGGACGACGCGATCACCGCCTCCGTGGCGGCGCGCGGTCCGCTGCGTGGTGTGCTGCATCTGGCCGGCGTGTTGGGTGATCGGTTGATCATGCGGGTGGAGGAAGAGGCCTTCGTCGACCTCTTGCGACCCAAGGTCCACGGGACATGGGTCATCGACCACGCGACTCGGGCCCAGCCACTCGACTTCTTCCTGATGTTCTCCTCGATCAGCTCACTTATGGGCGGCATCGGTCAGGCCGGTTATGTCACGGCCAACACCTACCTCGACCAATACCCAGCGAGCCGCACCGGCCCAGGCCTGTCGATGACGGTGAACTGGGCGGCCTGGGCCGAGCAGGGGATGGCGGTCCGGATGGGCCTGGACGAGTCGCGCAACAACCTCTACTCGCTGGCCAACGCCGAAGCGCTGCAGTGTTTCGACGCCGTCCTGCGCCATCCGCGGCCCCATGTGGTCGTCGGCCGGCCCAACCGTCGGGTGCTGGAGCAATCGTCTCGGACCTCGATGATCTTCGACGACGACGAGCGACGTGAGCAGCCGTTGGCTGAGGTGAGGGTCACCGCCCCCTCCGCCGCCAATGGGAACGGCGTCTACACGACCACCGAGACCAGCGTCGCCGCCGCCTGGCGGGCGGTCCTCGGGAATCCCGTGATCGACGTGCACGCCAATTTCACTGAAGCTGGCGGTGATTCGATCCTTGCTGTGCGGCTTCTCGACGCACTGCGGGCCGACTTCGGCGATCTCGTCGACATCACCTCGGTGTTCACCTATCCCACGATCCACCTGATGGCCGACTACCTCGACCGGCACGGCCAGCCGGTGGGGGCGGCCACGACGGTCTCCGGAAACGACCCGGCTGACGACGAGCTCGACCGGATCCTGGCCGGGTTGGCCAGCGGTGACCTGTCGGTGCAGGACGCGGAGAGGCTCTACTGACATGGCCCTCAAGGAGTACCTCTACACCCAGGTCGCGGAGCGCCGGCTCAGCGTCGCCGACGCCAAGCAGTACCTCCGAGAGTTGTCCACCGCTGCCGGCCCGCACGACATCGCCGTCATCGGGATGGCGGGCCGCTTCCCCGAGGCACCCGACCTGACGGCCTACTGGGACAACCTCCGTGCGGGGCGCGCGTCGATCCGTGACCTGCCCGACTCGCGCAAGCCCAACGCCCTGGACTTCATCCGTCGCTTCCACCAGGACGACCTGCGGCGCGAGGGCCGGATCAACCCGGACGGGTCGCTGCGCATCGACTTCGCGCGGCGCGGATACCTCGACCAGGTCGACCAGTTCGACGCCGCCTTCTTCGGCGTGGGGCCACGCGAGGCCGCCGCGATGGACCCCAACCAGCGGGTCTTCTTGGAGGTGGCGTATGCCGCGCTGGAAGACGCAGGCTACGGCGGCCGACGCGTCCACGGCCGCCAGGTCGGGACGTTCGTCGGCATCGACCACGTCGAAGAGCTGAAGTACAAGCGTCTTGCGGCGAAGGACCCGCTCGCCGTCACCGGAACCTGGCCTGGCATTCTCGCCAGCCGATTGGCCTACCTGTTCGACCTCCGAGGTCCGAGCATGGTCATCGACACGGCGTGTTCCTCCGGCCTCGTGTCGGTGCATCAGGCCTGCCGAGCACTGCGCCAGCAGGAGTGTGAGTTGGCGATCGCCGGGGGGCTGAGCAGCTTCTATTACGAGGCGACGACGTTCTCGTCGGAGCAACGCGAGTTGGAATCGATCGAGTCCCCCGACGACACCGTTCGCACCTTCGACCGCCGGGCCAAGGGCACGACCTGGGGTGAGGGCATCGGGGTCGTCGTGTTGAAACCGCTCGACGCCGCGATCCGCGACGGCGACCTGGTCCACGCCGTGATCCGGGGGAGTGCGGTCAACAACGACGGGGCGTCCAACGGGATCACTGCTCCCAACGCGGATGCCCAGGAGCAACTTCTGTTGAGCGCCTGGCAGGACGCCCAGGTCGATCCGCGATCGATCACTTATGTCGAGGCCCACGGAACGGGGACGGTGCTCGGCGACCCCATCGAGGTGCGGGCGCTCACCAACGCCTTCCGGCGGCATACGCCGGATCGGCAGTTCTGCGGGCTGGGCTCGGTGAAGCCCAACATCGGCCACCTCGTTGGAGCATCGGGCATGGCCTCACTGCTCAAGGTCATCCTCATGATCGAGCATGGCGAGTTTGTCCCGAGCGTCAATATCGATGACCCCAATGCGTTCATCGACTTCGTCGGCTCGCCGGCCTACGTCTGCGACCGGACCACAGCGTGGACCCCAGACCCCGGCGGCGTCCGACGGGCGGGGGTCAACTCGTTCGGGTTCAGTGGCACCAACGCCCACGTCGTCCTCGAACAACCCCCGGCGCAGGCGGCCGTCGAGGACGGGCGCGCGGCATACATCTTCACCGTCTCGGCGAAGACGCCGGACCTGCTCCGCCGTCTCATCCACGCGACGGCCACCCGGTTGGCCACGGCCGTGGCGCCGGCGTTGTCGGCGCTGAGCTTCACCTCCACCGTTGGGCGGGGTCACTACGAGCATCGCGTCGCCATCCGCGCCGCCACCATTACCGAACTGGTCGCCGCCCTTCGCGCCCTCGCCGACGAGGTGCCCGAGGGTGGGCCTGTGCCCGCAGGCGTGTGGCGGGGAGAGTGCCGGGTCGTCTCCGAGCGCAAGCAGGTGATCTCGTCGGGCGAGCTCACCGAGACCACCCGCCGGCAACTGTCCGCTCGCGCGGACCTGGCGGTCACGGCGGCGTTGGCTGCGCCGTCGGGTGACGGGTTGGACGCCGTCTGCGAGCTCTATGTCGCCGGAGCGGACGTCCCGTGGAGTCGCCTGTTTGACGGCATACCCGTTCGAACGGCGGCCCTGCCGGTGTATCCCTTCGACCCGGCTCCGTGGTGGTACCGCGGCGAGGCGATGGAACCCGACTCGGGCGCACCCCTCGAGGAGCCGGCCGCGGCGCCGCGACTGGGGGCGCTGCTGGGTGCCCGCGCGCTCAGCTCCCCGGACATCGACTACTTCACCGCTGGGCTGTCCAGCGCGCACGACTGGATCCTCACCGACCATGTCATCCTCGGCCAACACATCGTTCCCGGGACCACCTACGTCGAGCTGGCCCTGGAGGTCGCCCGGGAGTATTGGCCGGGTCCCGTGACGCTTCGCGACATGGCCTACGCCGAACCCTTTGTCGTAGAAGCAGATTCGAGCTGCTCGATCCAGATCGCAGCGACTCGCACGACGCTCGGGCTGGACCTGCTCTTCACCAGCTTCGCCGACGGCAGGTGGCATCGGCATGCCGAATGCACGGTCAGCCCCGGGGCCGGACCCACCGAGAGCCGCGACCTTGACGGCCTCCGAGCAGGACTCGACGGCGCGGGGGCGCCGTGCTTCGACCTCGAACCGCGCGAGTCCGTCATCGCGTTGGGAGCGCGGTGGGCCAACGAGCAGATCGTCGCGGCTGCGGATCGCACCGCGATCGTGCGCCTCGACCTCGCCGAGCCGATGCGGGCGGATCTCGTCGGTGCCGTGTTCCACGTGGCGATGTTCGACAACGCGGTCAACGCCATCAGCCAGAAGGTCGGCGAGGGCCTCTACCTCCCCTACTTCTATCGTGAGATCCAGTGCCTGGCCCCGATGCCGCCGTCGTTCCACAGCATCATCTCCGTCCGACCCGGACCGGAGGACGGTGACTTGGAGACGATCACCTTCGACGTGGACCTCGTTGCTCCCGATGGCCAGGTCTTCGCCCGGGTCAGGGACTATTCGATCAAGCGGGTCGATGATCGATCAGCGGCGGCGATCCGCCGCTCCGGAGGCGTCCCCCATTACTACCGGCTCGCCCCGGTGCCGACCCACGCCACTCCCGATGCGCAGGCCAAACCTGTCGGGCACATCGTGTTGCTCAGCAGCGGCACTCCGGCGGCGCTCGCCCTGGCCGACGAACTCGCCGTCCTCGACCCCGGCCTCTGCGTCATCACGCCGGCGTCGGGGGAGGCCGGCCGGCCGCTCTGGACCGAGGTGGGCCCAGCCCTCGGCGCAGCGTTGACACACGGCCCGACCCATGTCGTCGACGCGGCATCCTGGGGGCGCGACGACGACCCCGAGACGACGTTGCTCGGGCACTTCACGGTGCTCAAGGCGATCTCGGCGCGCACCACGTCAGGGGCGCTTCGGTTCTGCGCGGTCGCCGACCATGTCTATGGCGTCGGCGACGACATCGCCCGGCCGACCCATCGCGCGCTCGCAGCGATGCTCGCCGGGTTGGCGCACGAGGACCCTGACCTCGACGTCCTCGTCCTCGACGTCGATCCGGCCGACGATCCGCGCGGGGCCGCAGTGCGGGTGGCTGAGCAGTTGACGGTGGGCAGCTACCGATACGACCGGACCTGGTGGGACGGCTCGTGGTACGAGCAGCAACTTGAGGACGCCCTCCCGACGGCAGGTGAGGACCAGCCGGTGGTCCACCGCGACGGCGTCTACGTGATCACCGGGGGGACCGGCGACCTCGGGCTCGAGGTCGCCCGCTGGTTGGCAGCCCGCGAGCAGGTGACGATCGTGCTCATCGGGCGCACCGACTGGACCGACGCGGCCCGCCCCGAGTCACCGCACGGGCTCAAGATCCGGGAGTACCTCGCCGCTATCGCCGCGTCGGGGTCACGCGCGCAGATGTATGCCGGTGACGTCGCCGACCGGGCTCGGATGGCCGAGATCCTCGACGAGGTTCGCCGCGATCTCGGCGTCGTTCGCGGAGTCTTCCACTGTGCTGGCCTGGCCGGCGAGGGTCTGGCCATCAGCAAGAGCGAGGCGGCCTTCGCGGCCACGTTGCGACCGAAGATCGGTGGCTTCGGCGTCATCGATGACCTCACGCGATCCGATGACCTCGATGTGCTCGTCCTGTTCTCGTCCGTCCTCGCCCTCTTCGGAGACGTGGGCCAGACGGACTACATGGCGGCCAACGCCTACCTCGACGCGATCTCCACACGCCGCGCCAGCCGGACGCGAGTCATGTCGATCAACTGGCCGGCCTGGGCGGAGGTGGGCATGGCGGTGCGATTCGGGGTGACCAGCCAGGCGAACACGGTCGTCCCGCTCACGACGGCGGAGGCGATGCGGTGCCTGGACGACCTGTTCGGCTCCTGGCTGACGCCGCTGCTCCCAGGCCGTCTGGACCTGCAGGAGCTGGGCCGCCGGCTGGACCGGGTGCGTTTCCGGCTCAATCCCGCGCTGCAGCGAGCCGTCGACGAGCGGCTCCGGGCCGCCACGAGCACCGCTGCCGGCAGCTCCGGTGGTGGCTCGGCGTTGGTGATGCACGAGGAATACACCCCGACCGAACGCCAACTGTTGGTCATCTGGGCCGACGTCCTGCAGGTTCCGACGCTGGATCTCTTCGACACGTTCAGCGACCTCGGCGGCCAGTCGTTCCTCGCCATCCAGCTTTACAAGGCGATCAATCGGGCCTTCCCGGGGCTGGTGGAAGTCGCCGACGTCTATTCATTCCCGACGGTCGAGCAGATGGCGGCACAGATCGACAAGAAGTCCCTCGCGCAGGCTGAGCCCCGAACGGCCCACCCGGAGCCGGGCGCCCCCGAGGCCGGCGCCGGCGACTCCACGGTCGAGATCAGCGACCTCATCAGCCAGGTCAAAGCCGGGCGGACGTCCATCGACGACGCCGTACGAATCATGATTGGGAAGGAGTGAGCGTCCCGATGAGCGAGCTTGAGGCGGTCAACCGGTACATCCTGGAGCGGGTCCAGGAGGGCAGCTTCGACGGGGACTCGGCAGTCTCCTTGTTGCGCAAGCTCAACGGGGTCGACCCGAGCAAGGACATCGCGATCGTGGGGATGTCGTGTCGCTTCCCTCGCGCCGATGACTACGACGAGTACTGGCGCAACATCATCAACAAGGTCGGCGTCATCGGCACCTTCCCCGAGGACCGGGCTCGTGACACCGGTCATGCGATGAAGCTCAAGGCCGGCTGGCTGGAACACATCGGTGATTTCGATGCGGCCTTCTTCCGGATCTCGCCCAAGGAAGCCTTGAGCATGCACCCCGAACAGCGCATCTTCCTGGAGGCAGCCTGGACCTGCCTGGAGGATGCGGGCTACTGCGGGCCGAGCGTCGAGGGCAGCAACGTCGGGGTCTTCGTCGGCGTGGACCACTCCTATCCGATGGACTACGTCGCCCACGACGCCGCTCACTCCCTGCTGGACATGACCGGCTCGATGTCCTCGGTCATGGCCAGCCGGATCGCCTTCGTCCTGGACCTGCGCGGACCGAACATGGTGCTGGACACGGCCTGTTCCTCCGGTCTGGTCGCGGTCCACCAGGCCTGTCTGTCGATCCGGGCGGGCGAGAGCGATCTGGCTATCGCCGGTGGACTGCACCTACTCAGCGACACCGACGCCTCCTTCGACGGGGTCGAGTCGACCTCCGGTGTCCTCGCATCCTTCGATCGGAACTCGCAGGGAACGGTGTGGGGCGAGGGACTGGGCCTGGTCGTCCTCAAGGCCGCCGATCGAGCGATCGCTGACAACGACCACATCTACGCGATCATCCGCGGTAGCGCCGTCAACAACGACGGCCGCAGCAACGGCATCACCGCCCCCAAGGCCTCGACCCAGGCCGACGTGATCCTGCGCGCGTGGCGGGACGCCGGCATCGATCCCGAGCACCTGTCCTACGTCGAGGCACACGCCACGGGAACCGTGCTCGGTGACCCCATCGAGGTCGACGGTCTGACGACCGCCTTCGCACGGCATACCTCGCGCAAGCAGTTCTGCGCCCTGGGCTCGGTCAAGCCCAATCTGGGGCACGGCGTGAGCGCAGCCTCGATGTCCTCACTGCTCAAGGTGCTCCTCGCCATGCGGGCCCGGAAGCTCCCGCCCAACATCAACTTCGAGGAGCCCAACCCCTACATCGCCTTCCACGAATCACCGTTGTACGTCAGCGATGTCCTGCAACCGTGGACCCCGAACGGTCCCCGGCTGCTGGCCGCAGTGAGCTCGTTCGGGTTCGGGCGGACGAACGCCCATGTGGTCCTCGAGGAGGCGCCCGCCCGCGAGGTCCCGGCCGATCCCGCCCCGGCCCCCGATCCCGACCGCCTCGTGTTCGCACTCTCGGCGCGCACCGAAGCAGCCTTGTGGCACTATGTGCGCGCCGTGCACGACCATCTTGTCGACCACCCGCAGCTGAGCCCGGCCGACGTCTGCTTCACCCTCGCTGTCGGCCGGATGCAGTTCGAGCACCGGCTGGCCTTCGAGTTCGCCGGCCGTGCCGAACTCCTGGCCCGGCTGGCGGAGTTGTCCAGTCCTGACCGCCACCTGGCGGGCGTCCATGTCGGCCGGCACCGGGTGATCTCGGCCAACATGATCGCGCAGGACGCGCACGACCTCACCGGCACCCAACAGCGCGCCCTCACGGCGCAGGCCGCCGCGCTGCTCACGGGTGATCCGCTCGGAGCCGAGGCGCGCTCGGACCTGTGCGACCTCTTCGTCGGCGGTGCCTCTGTCGACTGGGCGGCCACGTTCTCGACACCGGGGCTGGGGCGCGTGCCGCTCCCCACCTACCCCTTCCAGCGCAAGCACTTCTGGATCGAGCCGGAGCCGGAGTCACCCACGCTGGTCGAGCCCGACGCGCTGCACCCACTCGTCGAAAAGCTGCTCGCCCGATCTCGCTCAGAGGACATCTACGGCACGCGGTTCGAGGTCGGGAAGCAGTGGATCCTCACCGAACACGTCATCAACGGCCACAACGTCATTCCCGGAACGGCCTTCCTCGAGATGATGCATGCCGCCTGCGCGCAGACGTGCGGGCAGCCCCAGCTCGAGCTGGCGGACGTGGTCTTCCATGCCTCGGCGACAGTGCGTCCGGACGAGCCGCTGGACGTGCAGATCACGGTGCGCACCGTCGAGGGTGCCTTCGAGATCGAGATCCTCAGTGAGGACCCCGACCTTGGCTGGGTCACTCACGCGACCGGACGCGGCATACCTCTGGCTGCAACCCGGCCACCGACCGTCCTGGACCCGGCGATCACGCGCGCTCGGTGCGACGAGGTGCTGCCGTTCGACCTCTCCAAGGAATACGGCGGCTTCCGGTTCGGGCCACGGTGGCGCAACGTCACGGAGATCGTCTACAACTCCCGGCAGGAGATCTTCACCGACCTGGTCATGGCCGAGGATTTCCTCGCCGATCTCGACGAGTACTTCCTGCACCCCGCGCTGTTGGACAACGCCATCAACATCGGGTCGGAGTTCCTCATCCAGAACGTCACCCACACGATGTTCCTGCCGTTCGCCTGCAAGAGCATCAAGATCTACGCCCCGTTGCCTCAGTCGTTCGTCAGCGTCCAGGTGATCCGCAACCCCATCAAGAACGACATGGGTGCTGCGTCGATCGACGTCACCCTCGTCGATGCGGCGGGCCGGGTGATCCTCACCCTCGAGAAGTACTCCCTCAAACGGGTCAACCACGAACTGTTCGTCAACAGCGTCTATCACCGCGTCGGGTTCAAGGAGACCCCGCTGCCTCCGACCGCTGTCGGCGGCAGCGCCCACTCGCTGGCCGCCTCCACCGTCTTGCTCGTGGCCGACCAACCCGACCAGGGGCTGGTCATCGCGGAGGCCAGCCGCCAGTTAGAGGCCGTCGGCGCGAAGGTCGTCGTCGCGGCCACCGATGCCGACCTCGACCTGGTGTTCGCGGCACTCGGCGATGACCGGTTGGGCGCCGTCGTCCACGCCGGCGCTTTCGGCCGACGGTCACCCCGGTCGGCGCAGGATCTCACCAGCCAGGTCGACGCCGGAACGCACAGCCTGGTCCGCCTGGCGCAGGCGCTCGCCCGACGCGAGTCGGCCGGTCAGTTGCCGCTGCTCGTGCTCGTCGACGCGGTCTCGCCGGTCGGTGGGAACGCCGACGTGCAGAACCCCGTCGGCGCCTGCGTGGGTGCGCTCGCCAAGGTGTTGTCCGCCGAGCACGCGCGACTCACGGTGGGGTGCCTGGATACGCAAGCCGAGGTCGTGCCATCTCTCGTCGATGAGATCGCAGCGCTGCAGGACGGCGCCCTCGTGGTCTGGCGAGGCGCTCATCGGTATGCCGCGGTCGTCGAGGAGGCGCAACTGGAGACCTTCCCGGCCGAGCCGGTGGAGATCCGGGACACTGGCGTCTACCTCATCACGGGCGGGCTCGACGGGATCGCCGCAGCGATCATCGAGGGCCTCACGACGGAGGAGCGTCACCCCAGGTTCGCCGTCCTCAGCCGGACCCCGATCCCGGACGACCCCGCCGAGTGGGACGCGGCGGCCAACGCCGGCCCCCCGGCAGTGGCGGCCCGCGTTGCCCGGTTGCGCGAGATGCGCGAGCGAGGGATCGACGTCCACCCGGTCGCGGGTGACGTGGCTGACCTCGACGGGATGAGGCAGGTGTGCGCGCAACTTCGGGACCGGTTCGGGGCGATCAACGGCGTGGTTCACGGCGCCGGGCTGCCCGCCGGCTCCTACGTCGTCAACACCTCGCTCGAAGAGTTCGATCGGGTGCTGCGTCCCAAGGTTGCGGGCACGTGGGTGCTGGAGGAGGTCACCCGGGAGGACGACCTCGCCTTCTTCCTGCTCTCCTCGTCCCTCATCTCCGTCTTCGGTCCCGCCGGCCAGGGGGCGTATGCCGCCGCCAACGCCTATCTCAACGCGACGGCGTCGATGCGTCGGGCTCGTGGGCAGAAGTCCACAGCGATTGCCTGGTCGGTGTGGAGCGAAAGCGGCATGGCGACGGCATACGACGCGGATCAGGTGCGCGGCGTCTTCCATAGCCTGACCGACGCCGCCGGGGCCGAGGCCGCGGTGGGCGTTCTCGATCGTGACGTTGCCGTCCTGCTCGTGGGCGGTTTGGACCACGGCCGGATCCGTGAGGCCGGAGGAGCCATCGGCCTGCCGCTGTCTGACGCCTTGCGGGCCAAGCTGCGCATGGGCCAGCCGCGAAAGCAGGAACGCCCTCGCCGTCGCGAGGTGGTCGTCCTCAGCTCCGAACCGTTGACCGACACCGAGGTTGCCGTCGCGAACATCTGGGGCACCCTGCAGGCCCTCGACGAAGTGAGTGTCCACGAGCCGTTCAGTGACTCCGGGGGTGACTCGTTGGTCATCTCGCAGTTCGTCAACGCGCTCAACGAACACCAGCAGACCGTGCTGGACATCTCGGACGTCTATGCGAACCCGACGGTGCGCCAGTTGGCCGGCTACCTCGACGGCCGGCAGGCGCCGCCACTGCCGGAGGCAGCGCCGACCGCCGAGCGGGTGCTCACCGTCGAAGAGATCATGGACGGGCTCGATCGCGGCGAGCTCAGCATGGATGAGGCTCAGCAGCTGCTGGAACGAGTGGAGTGAGGTCGGCCCGATGACTGATCGCCTGAAGTTGTTCTGCTTCCCCTTCGCCGGCGCCACGGCGGCCGTCTACCACCGGTTCCGGCGGTATCTGCCCCCGCGGATCGATGTCGTCCCCGTCGAGATGGCCGGACACGGGAGCCGGATGAAGGAGCCTCTCATCGACTCGGTGTCGGGTCATGTCGATGATCTGCTGCCCCGGCTGACCGACCAGATGGCGGCCGGACCGTTCGCCGTGTTCTGCCACAGCGTGGGCACCCTGCTGGCCTTCGAAGTGCTGCATTCCCTGCAGGAGCACGAAGGCATCGAGCCGGTTCACGTGTTCTTCTCCGGACGGCATACGCCTGACGTTCCGTCCAAGACGTCGTGGCACCAGGCACCGGATTCGGTCTTCCTCTCGATGATCCGTGGCTTCGGCGGCACCTCCCAACAGGTGTTGGACACCCCCGAGCTCGTCGAGTTGTTCACCCCGATCCTCAAGTCCGACTACAAGGTGGCCGAGACCTACGAGTACGCCGCTCCCGCCGAACTCCTGCACTGCCCGGTGACCGCAGTGGCCGGCACTCGGGACCCCGTCGTCTCGGCTGAGCAGCTTCGGCGGTGGGGTGAGTTCACCGACGGACCCTTCGATGTCCATCAGCTTCCCGGTGGCCACTTCTACTGGTTCGACGACGTCGCCCCGCTGTGCTCGATCCTCATGCGCGGTCTGGCTCGACCCTCCAGCCCCGATCGATCCACTTCGGCCCGCGATGGACAGGTGCATCAGCTGTGACGATCTCGACCAAGGACATCAACGCCTTCCTCCTGCAAGCCGCCCGGGACGGCGTCATCGACCGCGGCATGGGGGCGGCGATCCTCAAGCAGGTGAATGCCAAGCGGCGTCGCACCGACATCGCCATCGTCGGTCTCGAGTGCGCCTTCTCCCAGGCCACGACCAAGGAGCAGTTCTGGGCCAACCTCGTCCAAGGACGGACGAGCATCCGGACCATGCCCCGCGCCCGCGCCAACGACGTCGAGGACTCGCTCGGGATCACCCGGTCGGACGAGCACGCCCACTACTCCGCGATGGGGTACCTGCCCCAGATCGCCGAGTTCGACGCGTCGTTCTTCCGCATCTCGCCCAAGGAAGCCCTCGTCATCGACCCGAAGCAGCGGCTCTTCCTTCAGGTGCTCTACCGCGCCTTCGAGGACGCCGGCTACGGAGGGGCGGCCCTCACCGGCACCAAGACCGGGGTCTATGTCGGCGTCGACCATCTCAACGACACCGAGTTTCCCTACAAGGCACTCGTCAAGGAGCCGGGGATGCTGGCCCAGACGGGTGCCATGCCAGGCCTCATGGCGGGGCGACCCTCCTACCTCTTCGACCTCTCCGGGCCGGCGGTCGTCTTCGACACGGCGTGCTCCTCGTCGCTCGTCGCGCTGCACGCCGCTTGCGAGGGACTGTATGCCGGTGAGTGCGACATGGCGGTCGCCGGCGGCGTCAACGTCAGCATCTATACCCGAGGGGGGACCAACTTCCAGAGCGTCGAGTCCGGCGGCGGTGCCGTGCGGACCTTCGATCGCCGAGCCAGCGGCACGAACTGGGGCGAGGGGGTGGCCGCCATGGTGCTCAAGCGCCTGGATGACGCCATCTCCGACGGGGATCACGTCTACGCGGTGGTCAAGGCGGTCGCCCTCAACAACGACGGGGCCACGAACGGCGTCACCGCGCCGTCCTCGGAAGCCCAGGAGCGGGTCATCGTCCAAGCTTGGAAGGACGCCGACATCGACCCTGGGCAGTTGTCCTATCTCGAGGCCCACGGCACCGGAACCACGGTCGGTGATCGGATCGAGATGCGCGCCCTGACGAACGCCTTCGAACGTTTCACGACCAAACGCCAGTTCTGCGGCCTCGGCACGGCGAAGCCCAACATCGGCCACGCGGTCGCGGCATCCGGGATGGCCGGCCTCTTCAAAGTCGTCATGGCGATGGAGCACGGAACCCTGCCGCCGAGTGTCAACTTCGAGGAGCCGAACCCCGAGATCGGCTTCGCGAACTCACCGATGTTCATGGTCGACAGCCCCCTCCCATGGCCGAAGGACACGGCTCGGCTCGCCGGGGTGAGCTCCTTCGGCTTCAGCGGCACGAACAGCCACGCCGTCCTCGCGTCGCCGCCGCCGCAGACCTCCCCGTCAGTCGGCGACGGGCTTGAGGTGTTGACCCTCTCGACGCATGCTCGGACCCTGTGGCCGGCCCTGCTGGACGCCTATCTCGAGCACCTGCAGGCCCATCCGGACAGCTCGCTAGCTGACCTGTGCTACACCGCGAACACCGGACGGCGCCACAGCAAGTGGCGAGTTGCCTTGACGGTCGCCACCGTTGAAGACCTCGTGGCTGGGCTCACCGACCTGCGTGCCCAGGTGGCCGCCGGGGCGGACCTGGGCGCCGAGCCCAGGACTGAGGGTCGCAACGAGGCCTTCGCCGAGATGTCCGCCGCCGTGGACCGCTATCGACAGTCCGGACGCACCGATCGAGCAACCCTCGAACGCGTCGCCGAGCTCTACCGGACCGGTATCGACACGGACTGGCGAACCTTCTACTCGGGCAGTCCCCGCAAGCGGCTTGCCCTGCCGGGCTCGCCGTTGTTGCCGACCCGGTTCTGGGCGGAACACAGCGATCAGCCGACCCCCACCGGGGCAGCGTCCCTCTGGCAACAGACGGGGCGTGCTCAAGCGGCCCGGCCGGTCACGTCGACCACGGATTGGGCGCTCGCAGACGCCCTGGTGGCACCAACGCCGGAACTGCTCGCGGGGAGCTGGCTGGTCCTGCGTGACGCCGGTCCCACAGGCGATCGCGTCACGGCATACCTCAACGACGCCGGTGCCCGAGTGGTGGAGGTGACGGCCAACGACCGCGGAGAGTATGTGGGCGGGGACGACCGCTACACCCTCGACCCCGATCGACCGCAGGACCTCGACCTCCTCGTGGAGGACCTCAAGCGGACCGAGGCCGTGCCGACCCACGTCGTCTATCTGTGGAGCCTCGACGCACCCGACGGCGACCTACGCAACCGTCCGTTCGACACGCTGGTGGCGATGATGCGGGCCGTTTCCGGGCTGCTCGGCGGGCAGACGTCGGCCCTGACGATCGTCACCTCGGGAGCGTTCGGGTTCGATGGCCAGCCATCACCCAGCGCGTTGGTCGCCGGGGCGGCCATCGTGGCCGCCCACGAATACCCGAAGCTTGCCATCCGGCACGTCGACACCGACCTCGACGCGGAGGCCGCGACGTTGGCGGCGCGCATCCTCGCTGAGGCCATCGGTGGGTCCGAGCCCTCGCCGATCGCCTATCGCGGAGACGCTCGGCTCACCCGCCGGCACCGTTCGGTGGAGATCGCCGACGGCTCTGGGGGGTGCGCCCTGCGATCCGGGGTCTATCTGCTCACCGGAGGGTTGGGGGGCATCGGCGAGGCGCTCGCCGAGCACCTTCTGAGCACTCACCACGCGAGCGTCGTCCTCACCGGGCGCACCGCGCTGCCCAATGAGACCGAGTGGCCGACGGTGAGCGTGGCAACCCACGGCACTGAGGTCGCGGCCCGGATCGCCACGATGGTCGCGTTGCGCCGACACGAGGTCCCCGTGGAGTATCACGCGGTCGACCTCACCGACCTCACGGCGATGTCGGCGCTCATCGACGACGTCGAGGTGCGACTTGGCCCGATCACCGGTGTCTTCCACCTGGCCGGCGTCGCCAGCGGCCGCATGATCCACTTCCTTACGCCCGGGACGAGTGCCCCGGTCCTCGAGCCCAAGGTGGATGGCACGCTGGTGTTGGACCAGGTCTTCGCCGACCGGGACGTCGAGTTCGTCATGCTCTTCTCGTCGGTCCTGGCCATCCTCGGTCCCACCGGTTCGAGCGAGTATGCCGCCGCGTGCTCCTTCGAGGACGCCTATGCCCGGGCGGCCCGGATCCGGTATCCGCAGCGCCGCACCCTCAGCGTCAACTGGGACCGTTGGGCACACGTGGGAATGGCCGCGCGCAGCGAGGCGCAGGCCCCGCAAGGGACGGCCGCGGCGCGGATGATGGCCGACGGCCTGACCCTGGAGGACGGCATCGGGTTCATCGATCCCCTCCTGCGCAGCGCTCTGGTCAACGTGGCCGTCACGAGCCAGTCGATCGATGAGATGCGCGCCGTTCTCGAGGGAAGCGACGACGCGGTCCTTGGCGAAGGCCACGGCGAGCCGAAGTTCGATCGGCCTGAGCTGTCCGCCGACTTCGTCGCGCCGCGTACCGATGTCGAGGCCAACATGGCCGCGATGTGGGAGGGCGTCTTCTCGATCCGCGGCATCGGGGTCAACGACAGCTTCTACGAGTTGGGCGGCGACTCCCTGCACGCGATCAGCCTGACGTCGGTTCTCAACCAGGCCTATCCGGTGGAGGTGACCGACCTCTACGCCTACCCGACGATCGCCGAGTTGGCGGCATACGTCGGGGGGATGGGCGGCAGTGCCGACCTGCGCGAGCAACTCCAGGAGGTCGGCCGCTGGTTCATCGACGGCGGATGGCGCCGCGAGGGTAACGCGCACATCGCCGAACGACGGGACGCGTATGCCGCCCACGTGCCCCTGGCGTCGACCCTGGGCGCCGCCCTGGACACCGATGCGGTGACCTACCGCGAGGTCCTCGTCCTGGGTGCGACGGGGTTTGTCGGCGTCCACCTCTTGCACGAGGTGCTCCAGGAGACGACCGCGAGTGTGCATGTGCTGGTGCGACCCGGTGGCGCCGGTCCGGCCGAGCGGCTGCGCGCGGCATACACCCGGTTCTTCTCCGACGACGACTTCCGGTGGCACCAGCCCCGCATCCACCTCCTCGTGGGCGACGCGGCCCAGCCGCACTTCGGTCTGGCGGAGCAGGACTACGAGGGTCTGGCCGGGCGGATCGACTGCGTGCTCAACTCGGCCGGCAAGGTCGATCATGTCGGGCGGCGGGACGACTTCGTGGGGCCCAACGTGAGCGCGGTGCGCCAGATCCTCGAGTTCGCTGCCACGGGGATCGCCAAGGACATCCACCACGTGTCGACCCGCGGCGTCATGGGGCTGATGCCGGGGAACGACGAGATCTTCACGGAGTTCGACGACAACCTCGGCCAGCAACCGGTGAACGCCTACACCGACACCAAGTTGGAGGCCGAGCTCCTTCTCCACGAGGCGCGTCGGGCCGGTCAGGTCGTGACGATCTATCGGCTCAACGCGATCACCGGCGACTCGGGCGACGGCACGTTCCAGGAGAACATCGACCAGAACGCGTTCTACCTGCAGATGCGGGCGCTCTATCGGTTCGCCTGCCTCCCGCAAGGCGACCTTCGGCTGTGGGACTTCACCCCGGTCGATGCGGCCTGTCGACGTCTCGTCGCACTCATGGGTCATCGATCGCTGCATGGGCAGACCTACCATCTGCTGCGATCGACGAAGGTCGGTGTCCCCGAGTTCGCCGCAGCGTTTGCGGCCATCGGGCAGGAGAAGCCTTTGGTCACCGTGGCGGAGTTCATGGACTACCTGGCGGAGAACTACGACGGATCCCCGATCACTCCGTTCGTCCGAGAGTTCGTCCTGCATTCCAAGCTGGTCGAGATCCCCCAATTGGCCGGCTACGACATCGTCACCGACTGGACGCGCGCGGTGCTGGAACACCTCGGTATGCCGTTCGACGAGGATGTCGACAGGGACGTGCTCACCACGGTCCGGTATGCGCGAGACTCCGGCTTCCTCGATGCGGTGGCCAGACCACCGGCTGCGATCGCCAACCCGCCTGCTCCCGACTTCCTCACACCCGCCGGCGTTCTGTGACTCCCTAGCGTCTAGGGACGCGAAAACATCGGTGGGTGTGAGGAAATCGGGCAGGTCAGCCCGAGCCGAGTGCGTCCGAAGGTGACCAGACGGCATACCGGCTAGGCTTGTCGGTCGTGCCGAATCCCTCCGAGGCGACCGCCCCGCTGCTGCGCGCTGCCGTTGCCGCGCTCGCTCCGCAGCTCGGGCTGCTGACCGAGCTCGGCGAGCGGTTCGTCGCCGCCGGTCATGAGCTCGCCCTCGTCGGCGGGCCGGTGCGTGACGCCTTCCTCGGGCGGATCTCGCCGGACCTGGACTTCACCACCGACGCGAGCCCCGACCAGACGCTCGGCATCATCCGCGGCTGGGCCGACGCGCATTGGGAGATCGGCCGCGACTTCGGGACGATTGGGCTGCGCAAGGGCCCGGCGATTATCGAGATCACGACCTATCGCACCGATGTCTATGACCGGCAGTCGCGCAAGCCCGAGGTCGCCTTCGGCAGCAGCCTTGCCGACGATCTGGTCCGGCGCGACTTCACCGTCAACGCGATGGCGATGCGGCTGCCGAGCCTGGAGTTCGTTGACCTGCACGGGGGGCTGGCCGACCTCGCCGCCCGCCGACTGCGCACGCCCGCGACTCCCGAGGAGTCGTTCGCCGACGACCCGCTGCGGATGATGCGGGCCGCGCGCTTCGCCTCGCAGCTCGGTTTCACCGTCGCCGACGAGGTGTATGCCGCGATGCTCGCCCGCGCCGACACCCTCGCCATGGTCTCGGCGGAGCGGGTGCGCGACGAGTTCACCAAGCTGCTCATGTCGGCCTCCCCGCGCGCCGGGCTGACCCTGCTCGTCGACTCCGGGCTGGCGCAGGTCTTCATCCCCGAGCTGCCCGCGCTGCGGCTGGAGCTCGACGAGCATCACCGGCACAAGGACGTCTACGAGCACTCGCTCATCGTTCTCGAGCAGGCGATCGCGCTGGAGGGACGGACGAACCCGGCGGACGCGGCATACCCCATGGTGACCGGGCCCGACCTCGTGCTGCGCCTGTCCGCGCTGTTGCACGACATCGGCAAGCCGGCAACGCGCACCTTCGAGGGCGGCGGTGGGGTGTCGTTCCACCACCACGAGTTGGTCGGCGCGCGGCTGGTCGCCAAGCGGCTGCGGGCGATGCGGTTCGACAAGGCGCAGGTCGGTGACGTGGCGCGGCTGGTCGAGTTGCACCTGCGCTTCCATGGCTATGGCGAGGGGCAGTGGACCGACTCGGCGGTGCGGCGGTATGTCACCGACGCGGGGCCGCTGCTGGGGCGGCTGCACCTGCTGACCCGATCGGACTGCACGACCCGCAACGTCCGCAAGGCGACCCGGTTGGCGCGCACCTACGACGAGTTGGAGGGGCGGATCGCCCGGCTCGCGGCCGAGGAGGAGCTCGCGGCGATTCGGCCGGAGCTCAACGGCAACGAGATCGCGGCGGTGCTGGGGATCGCGCCGGGGCCGGTGCTGGGTGAGGCCTACAAGTTCCTGCTCGGCGTGCGGCTGGACGAGGGGCCGATCGGCCCCGAGGCTGCGGCCGCACGGTTGCGCGAGTGGTGGGCTGCGCGCGCCTGAGCGTTGGGGGCTCCCGAAATATCGTCGACCTTTCGTTAGGTCAACGACATTTCATCGAGGCCCCAGAACATCGTCGACCTTTTTGCGTCCTGGGCGGTGGCGTTCAGCTGCGGGGGTTGTCGAGTGGCTGGATGCGCTGCCGCGATCCCTCGTTGATCAGGCGGCCGCCTTCGACACGGTGACCGGCACCGGGTTCTTCTCCGGCTCGGCGGCCAAACACATCGAGAAGCGCCTTGGCCGACTCGGCGTCACCGTCCTCGCCCGAAGCAGCTTCCTCGTTTCCGCAACCCCCGGCCCGCTCGCCGACGGTGAGTTGGCTCGGGCTGAGGCCTGGGGCGCCTCGCTGGGCTGACCGGCATACTCCCGGCGTCGGCCCAGCCACCCGCAGGGCCTCCTTCGCGGGAGCGAGCGCGGAGGTGACGGAACGGCATACCCTCTGACGAAGGCGATGACGGGAGGCGGCGAGGATGGCGCTGGAGGTGCGCGTAGGCGTGGCGACCGACGTTGGCCGGGTGCGCGAGCACAACGAGGACGCGGCGTTCGCGCGCGGGTCGATCTTCGTCGTCGCCGACGGGATGGGTGGGCACGCGGCCGGCGAGGTGGCCAGCGCGATTGCCGCATCCACGCTCGGGGAGTTGGCCGAGCGCGCCGATTTGACGGTGGCCGATGTCGTCGCGCAGGTCGATGTGGCGAACCGGCGGATCTTCACGACGGCCGTGCGCAACCCGCAGCAATGGGGGATGGCGACGACGCTGACCGGAGTGGCCCTCGTGCTCGACCCCGACGCCGACCCCGACGCCGACCCCGAAGCCGACCCAGGCAGCAGTTGGGCGGTCGTCAACCTCGGTGACTCGCGGGTCTATCGGTATGCCGCGGGCGAGCTCGCCCAGGTGTCCGTCGACCACTCGGAGGTGCAGGAGATGGTCGACGCGGGTTACCTGACCGACGATGAGGCGAGGGTGCATCCGTTGCGGCACACCGTGACTCGCTCGTTGGGTCGGGATCGGCTTCCGGTCGTCGACACGTGGGTGCTGCCCGTGGTGGCCGGTGAACGCTTCGTCGTCTGCTCCGACGGGCTGACGAACGAAGTGCGTGACGCCGAGATCGCGGCGGTGTTGGCCGTGGGTGCTGACGTCCAGGCGACCGCGCAGGACCTGGTCGATCGGGCGGTTGCCCATGGCGGCCGCGACAACGTGACAGTCATCGTGGTCGAGGCGGCTGACGGGCCCGCCTGAGGCCGCGTTGCGCGGCATACCTCGGCGTGGGTATGCCGCCCGCTCACCGTCCGCGCGCGACTCGTGAACGACTGTGGCCCGACCACCCCGGAGGGTGATCGGGCCACACAATGTAAAGAAGCGAACTCAGCGCTCGTGCTGAACGGTCCCGCTAGATCGTCAGCGCTCTTGCTGAACGGTCGCGCTTCCTCAGCGCTTGCGTCGCTCGTTCCTCACGACGCTGCGCTAGCTCGTCAGCGCTCTTGCTGAACGGTCGCGCTTCCTCAGCGCGGGCTCGTACCTCGCCCGCTAGATCGTCAGCACTATTGCTGAACGGTCGCGCTTCCTCAGCGCGGGCTCGTACCTCGCCCGCTAGATCGTCAGCACTATTGCTGAACGGTCGCGCTTCCTCAGCGCGGGCTCGTACCTCGCCCGCTAGATCGTCAGCGCTCTTCGGTGCCGGCGATGAAGGCCTCGAGCTTCAGGCGACCCAGGTCGTCGTTGCGCTGCACGGGCGGCGACTTCATCAGGTAGGACGACGCAGAGATCAGCGCGCCGCCGATGCCGCGGTCCTTGGCGATCTTCGCCGCACGGATGGCGTCGATGATGATGCCGGCCGAGTTGGGGGAGTCCCACACCTCGAGCTTGTACTCCAGGTTCAGCGGTACGTCACCGAACGCGCGGCCCTCGAGGCGCACATAGGCCCACTTGCGGTCATCGAGCCAGGCGACGTAGTCCGACGGGCCGATGTGCACGTTGCGGTCGGAGGTCTTGCCGGCCAGCTCACCGGTGAGGTTGGACGTCACCGACTGGGTCTTGGAGATCTTCTTGGACTCCAGACGCTCACGCTCGAGCATGTTCTTGAAGTCCATGTTGCCGCCGACGTTGAGCTGGTAGGTGCGGTCCAGCGTGACACCGCGGTCTTCGAACAGCTTGGCCATGACCCGGTGGGTGATGGTCGCGCCGACCTGGCTCTTGATGTCGTCGCCGACGATCGGGACACCGGCTGCTTCGAACTTGGCCGCCCACTCCGGGTCGCTGGCGATGAAGACCGGCAGTGCGTTGACGAAGGCCACACCGGCGTCGATCGCGCACTGGGCGTAGAACTTGTCAGCGTTCTCCGAGCCCACCGGCAGGTAGGACACGAGCACGTCGGCCTTGGTCGCCTTGAGCGTGGCGACGATGTCGACCGGCTCGGCCGCCGACTCGTGGATGGTCATCCGGTAGTACTTGCCGAGGCCGTCGAGGGTGTGCCCGCGCTGCACCTCGACACCCAGGGTCGGGACGTCGCAGATCTTGATGGTGTTGTTCTCCGACGCGTTGATCGCCTCGGACAGGTCCTTGCCGACCTTCTTGTCGTCGACGTCGAACGCGGCCACGAAGGTCACGTCACTCACGTGGTAAGGCCCGAACTGGACGTGCATGAGACCCGGCACCGAGGCCGAGGCGTCAGCATTGCGGTAGTACTCCACGCCCTGCACGAGCGAGCTCGCGCAGTTGCCGACGCCAACGATGGCGACGCGCACAGATCCCATGAGGGTTCTCCTTGTGTGATGGCCCGGCCGGTCAGGCGCGGGTGTTGTGAGGGTTGGGGGTGGCAATCCCCCGACGTTCAGCCGAAATCAGTTCTTCGAGCCAGCGGACTTCGCGTTCCGCCGACTCTTCGCCGTGCCGTTGCAGCGCAGCGGTATACAGGTCCATCCGCTCCCGGTTACGCACCGAGGCTGTGCGGATGTTGGCCAGGCGCTCCTCCAGCCGCGAACGGCGCCCCTCGAGGATGCGCAGTCGCACATCGGCCTTGGTCCGGGCGAAGAAGGCGAAGTGGACGTCGAACTCCTCGTCGTCCCACGCCGTCGGCCCGGCCGTCTCGGCCATGTCCTGGAAGCGTTCCTTGCCGTCGGCCGTCAGCTCGTAGACGATCCGCGCCCGCCGGCTGCCCGAGAGCGCATCGCCCTCGACACTCGACGACTCGAAGATCCAGCCCTTGCCGAGCAGCTCGCGCAGACACGGATATAGCGACCCATAGGACAACGCCCGGAACGCACCCAGAGCCGTGTTGAGTCGCTTGCGCAGCTCGTAGCCGTGCATCGGGCTCTCATGGAGCAACCCGAGGACGGCGAACTCCAGCAGATCACCACGTCGAGACACCGTCACTCACCTCCGCCTCTGGTCCGGTCCGTTGATCCGGTATGCCGTGTGCCTGGGTCCGCGTCGGACCCGGGCTGTCGTTCGTCGCACCTTCGGATGGGTACGCGCGTGCGTCGATGACCAGCAGACTCTAGCACCAGATATATCGAACCGATACATCATCCCGATGTGTCGCGTGTCGCGGCGGGGTGCCGACGGGCAGCCGGTGGCCAGTTTGGGTGTGTGCGATTCGGTAGCTCACAGCCCGTCCGCTCATACTGGATCTCCTGACGGGGAATCGACCGGAACCCTCCAACGGGCGACGACGGCAGGAAAGGCACTCTCGCGTGAGCCACGATCACACCCAGCCGGACCCGCGGGCCACCCGCTCCGGCAGGGGCAACGGCGCAGGCACCAGCGCAGGCACCGGCAGCTCCGGCAGCAAGGCCAAGCGCAGTTGGTGGCGCGCCCCCCGACGGACCTGGATCAAGCGGGTCGTCTGGACCGTCGTCGGCTTCCTCGCCCTCGGCGCCAGCGCGGTCGCTGTGGCCTTCGCCACCATCCAGGTGCCCGATGTCGCCAACGGGCTGGCCGAGGCGCAGACCTCGATCGTCTACTACGACGACGGCAAGACCGAGATGGCCCGGATTGCCGAGCTCGACCGCGAGCCTCTTCCTCTGGCGAGCATTCCCAAGCATCTGCAGCACGCGGTCATCGCCGCCGAGGACCGCGACTTCTACACCAACGCGGGGATCTCACCCACCGGCATCGCCCGCTCCGTCTGGCAGGCCGTCAGCGGCAGCGACGTCCAGGGTGGCGGGTCGACGATCACCCAGCAATACGTGAAGAACTACTTCCTCACCCAGGACCGCACCCTCGACCGCAAGCTTCGCGAGTGGGTCATCTCGATCAAGATCGACCGGGATATGACCAAGGACCAGATCCTCGAGGGCTACCTCAACACCATCTACTTCGGGCGCGGCGCCTATGGCATCAAGACGGCCGCCCGGGCCTACTTCGGCAAGGACGTCAGCGCGCTCACGGTCCAGGAGTCGGCCGTCCTGGCCAGCGTCATGAACGCCCCGAGCCTCTTCGACCCGGCCCTCGGTGCCAAGCAGCAGACCAACCTCACCAAGCGGGTCGACTACGTCCTGGACGGCATGGTGACGATGGGGTGGCTCTCGGCCGCCGACCGCGCGCCGCTCACCGGCCTGCCGACGATCGCCGCCAAGGCCCCGTCGCGGGCCCTCTCCGGTCCGACCGGCTACATCGTCGCCGCGGTCCGCCGCGAGCTGACCACCAAGCTGCAACTGTCCGACGACGACATCGACCGCGGCGGCCTGCGGATCACGACGACGATCAGTGCCCCCGCGCAGCAGGCCGCACAGGACGCCGTCGCCAAAGACTTCCCCACGACCGGGGACGTCAAGGATGTGTATGCCGGGCTGGTCGCCGTCCGCCCTGGCGACGGCGCCATCGTCGCGATGTATGGCGGTGCCGACTACCAGGCCCGTCAGTTCTCCTCGGCGACCGACGCGGTGATCCAGGGCGGCTCGATCTTCAAGGCGTTCGGGCTCATCGGCGCCCTGCAGCAGGGCATCTCCACCAAGACCCAGTTCGACGGCAACAGCCCGCTGCGCGACCCCGCCCTAGGCAACACACCGGTCCGCAACGTCGGCGGCCGGTCCTACGGCACCGTCGACCTGCGCAAGGCAACCGCCTCGTCGGTCAACACGGCGTTCGTTCGACTCAACATCAAGATGGGGCCGTCGGTGACGAAGACGGCGGCGATCGCGGCCGGCATACCGGAGAGCACTCCGGGGCTGGGAGATGACCCGACCAATGTCCTTGGGACGGCCTCGCCGCACGTGGTGGACGTCGCCAACGCCTACGCCACGATCGCGGCGCAGGGCCGCCGAGCGACGCCGTACCTCATCAAGACGGTGACCTCCAACGCCATCGACGTCACCTACCAGGCGGTCCCCAACGTCGTCGACGCGTTCTCCCGAGATGTCGCCGCCGACGTCATCGACGCCATGCAGCAGGTGACCGCGGCCGGCGGCACGGGGTCGCGCGCGAGCGCGGTCGGCCGTCCGGTGGCGGGCAAGACCGGCACCTCCGAGGAGGCGAAGTCGGTGTGGTTCAGTGGCTTCACCCCCCAGCTGTCGGCATCGGTCGCGATGTTCAAGGACGTCAACGGGGTGCCCCAACCGCTCACCGACATCGGCGGTCTCGACGGGCTGACCGGCGGCTCCTACCCCTTGTCGATCTGGATCGACTTCATGAAGGGCGCGCTGGCGGGTCAGGACAAGGTCGACTTCCCCAAGCGCGTCGGCATCGGCGACGACAAGGTCCACACGGCCGCGCCGACCCCGACGGCCCCTGCGACGTCGGTGCCCACGAGCACGCCCGACCCCACCAACTCGCCGAAACCCGAGCCCACCCCGTCGCCGACCAATTCGTCGCCGACGAGCATCCCGCCGCGGCCGACCAACACCGGCGGCCCGACCAACGCCAACAAACCGACAACGCCACCCGGTCAGGGGTAGCGCCCCGCATCGACAAACCGGCGCGTAGGCGGCATACCTCAGGCGGGCGGCATACCCTGTGGGCGTGACAGCTGCGGACCGCGTCGTCGTCCCCTCCCGGGAGGACCCCGTTGCGCGCTCTGCGAGCGTCGTGGCCGGGGGACCGCTTGGCAGGTATGCCGTCCCGCTGGCTCGCGGGTGGCGCCGCCTGGCCGCCGGGTTGGTGGCCGCGTCGTGCGTGCCGATGGCGGCGTCGGTGGCGCTGCGCGGCTACTGCATCGATGCGGGGTGGAACAGCCCCGACCAGTTCTTCCACATGTGTTACTCCGACCTTCCGGCGACCTTCGGCGACCAGAACCTCGGCGCCGGCCTCGGGGCCTTCCTCGCCGGCGGCGTGGGCGCGCCGACTCCGGTGCAGCCGCCGCTGACCGCGCTGCTGCTGGCCTTCACCGGCGGGCTCGTTCCTGACGGGTCGGCGCAGGCTCGGGCCCGGTTCTACTTCGGCATCTGGGCGGTGCTCATCGCCCTACTCCTCGCCGTC
>Ga0208196_1000545_pt1 | contig 48695 bp, 43 predicted proteins | sample AD_JPNNA7_MetaG_FD_184443 | JGI IMG/M metagenome (GOLD analysis project Ga0208196, IMG submission 184443) | Active sludge microbial communities of municipal wastewater-treating anaerobic digesters from Japan - AD_JPNNA7_MetaG (SPAdes) (version 2) | ecosystem: Engineered > Bioreactor > Anaerobic...
TGTGGCAAGGACCCGGCTGGCAGCTTGCGAAAAAATGATTCTTCAGCCTAAATATTCAGCCGGATTGAGACCTTAAAATATTTTTCCAATATTCTGCTGTCAAAAAGCAGATAAGTATCCCGTCGCAAAAATAATTGCGACACAGCCTCCCGGCGGAGGTGGAAAATAATGGTCCATAGTTTATGGTTCGTAGCTCAAAGCTCGTGGCTCGCAGCTGGTAGCTCATGGTACGCCGTTCTGGTTCGACAGGCTCACCATGAACGGCAATAAAGCGCGAAGCGCAAACACTAATGTCCCCCGTTCATCCTGAGCTTGTCGAAGCATGCCCTGAGCCTGCCGAAGCATGCCCTGAGCCTGTCGAAGGGGGGATGTGTGATTAAACTTCCTCACACATGGCGTTGAATTTGACAGATGAAGCATCTCAGATTATAAGGTCTTTACATGAGTTTTTATAAGGAGGCAGTCATGGACATTGCCGCAATTTATCATTCGGAAATATTCAGAACCGGGATACTGGCTGTGCTGATATTTTTGGCCCGCATCTGCGACGTTTCTCTGAGTACTTTGCGGATAATTTATACTTCACGCGGAATCAGATACCTCGCCCCAATCATCGGTTTTTTTGAAGTTCTGGTGTGGCTTGTCGCCATGTCCCAGATCATCAACAACCTGACTAATCCTGTTCTCTACATCGCATACGCGGGCGGATTCGCAATGGGAAATTTTGTGGGGATTTTTATCGAGGATAAGATGGCCATCGGCAGTGTCGTCATCCGGATTATCACTCAAAAAGACGCCTCGAGCCTGCTCGTTCATCTCAAAGAGGCGGGTTATGGAATCACACACGTTGACGCACTTGGTGCCATGGGAATGGTAAAAATTATTTTCACGATTGTCCGCAGGAAAGACATCAAGCCTGTTTTAAACATTGTCAGCCGCTGCAACCCGCTTGCTTTCTACACCATCGAAGACGTCCGCGGCGTGCGTAAAGGTGTGTTTCCCATCATAAAAAAAGGTAATGGCCTGGCCCACATGCTTCATCTGCCGCGCGACTGAATATATCGATAATTATCCGTCTTTTCAGTTAAGTTGTTTTTCGCCTCATTGGACCGGATTTTTGCAAAAGCACCTTTATCGCCGTTTGCCATCGTAAAATCCATTCATCGACATGCCCGGGTTCATCTTAGGGTGTGCAATTATTTATCCACCTCGCAAGATTAGACGCTGTAGGTTCAGCCATAAATTTTCTTGACATTCATGGTTTTTTGATTATTATGAAACCTGGAATGATTCCGATATGAAAAAAGTGGACAAAAAAGAAATGATCGGCCGCTTGAAAGAAAGAGGCCTTAGAATTACGCCCCAGCGTCTTGCTGTAGTGGATGCTCTTGCCGATAATTACCATAAGCATCCGGGGACAATGCTGATTTACGATGAGGCCCGCAGGAGGGCGCCCCACATAAGCCTCTCTACGGTTTATGCGACACTTAAGGAATTTTCAGAAAACGGCCTGATCAGACAACTGGAGTTTGATCGTCAGGAAAATCGCTATGATATCGATCTTTCCGACCATGTTAACCTCATCTGCCGGCGTTGCGGAAAAATTGTGGACTATCATCTGCCGCAATCAATTGAGCCACGGGATATCGCCCGGCAGACAGGTTTCATTTTAACGGACACCCGACTTGATTTTTACGGGTATTGCCGCGATTGCCTGAAGCGTCCTGTATAAGCCGATCGGTTGTGTGGGCAGGCCCACACGCAGGTAAGCCGATGCGTCAGGACAGGATTTATAATCAGGAATCATTCCATACCAGTGCAGGGTGCCGGGTTTATGGAAACCTAAAAACACGGCCGGTAATACCGGCTGCAAAAAATATCAAAACCAGGAGGAGGTAATTATGTCAAAAACACAACAGGCATTAATGGAGGCGTTTGCCGGTGAATCTCAGGCAAACCGTAAATACCTGGCTTTTGCCGCCAGGGCGGATCAGGAAGGATTCAGTCAGGCGGCAAAGCTCTTTCGCGCTGCTGCAGAAGCGGAAACCGTACACGCTCATGCACACCTGCGTGCCGCCAAAGGCATCCGCTCCACACAGGAAAATCTCAAAGAAGCCATCGCCGGTGAAACCTACGAATTTGAAAGCATGTACCCGCCCATGATTGAAGCGGCCAAAGCTGAAGGCAACAAAGAAGCTGAGCGTTCGTTTACCTACGCCTTTGAAGTGGAAAAAATTCATGCGCGTCTGTATCAGGAAATGCTGGATAATCTGGCGACCTCAAAAGAGACCTTCAGCTATTATGTCTGCCCGGTCTGCGGCTTCACGATCGAAAAGGAAGCGCCGGAAACCTGCCCAATTTGCGGAGCTAAAGGAAAAGTTTTCAAAAAAATTGATTGATCAACTGATAATAAACAAGGAGGGTATTTGATGACTGTCAAAAATGAAATATACAAATGCGATTTATGCGGTAACATTGTGGCCGTACTTCATGAGGGGAAAGGCCAGTTGGTATGCTGCAACCAGCCGATGAAAGCGCTCGCCGAAAACACCACGGACGCGTCCAATGAAAAACATGTCCCGGTAATTGAAAAACTCTCAGACGGGATAAAAGTGACTGTGGGCAGCGTTGCTCATCCAATGGAAGAAAAGCACTATATCGAGTGGATAGAGCTCATCGCCGACGGAAAATCCTACCGTCAGTTCCTTTCTCCGGGTCAGGCGCCGGAAGCTTTCTTCCCCGTTGTTGCCGATAAAGTTACGGCCAGAGAATACTGTAATTTGCACAGTCTCTGGAAGGCTTAAGTCAACAACTGAAAGGATGAATCATGGCAAAATTATACCGATGTGAAATATGCGGCGACGCCTATATCGGATTCAATCCGCCACCCAACTGCCCCTTTTGCGGAGCGCACAGTGAGCACATCAAGGAAGCCCATAAGGCCAGGGTGGACTTTGATGTGGAATTAAGCGCGGCAGATCGCGCCAACGCCGAGCGCGCTTTGGGTGTAGAAGTCAGCAATGCCGCATTTTATATGTGCGCCGCCGCTCAAACCGACGATCCGGAAGGCAAGATTTTATTCAAGGCGCTGGGCAAGATCGAGGCGGAGCATGCCTCGATTTGGAGAAAAATCCTTAAGCTCGAAGCTGTACCGCCGGGTAACGACCCGTGCCATACTAGCAATACCGATAATCTGAAGGAGTCACACGACAGGGAAACCCGGGCCATCAACTTTTACCGCAGTGCGGCCGCCGGGGCGGACCATCCGCGGATCCGTCAGATTTTCGAGGCTTTGGTGGATATAGAAACGGATCATCTTCATTTGTCTGAAGACCGGCTCAAATAAAGTGCACCGTGGAGAGCCGGGGTAAAATGCCCCGCTCTCCCGAGACGTTTGCACAACCACATAAAAACAATAATAATGTTATTCCCGTTGGTTGCTCGGCCTGTCGAAGCATTCCCGCCGGTTGCTGAGCCTGTCGAAGCAGGCGGGAATCCATTTATTTTAAAGCTTTCTGGATGCCGGCCTGCGCCGGCATGACGAATAAGAGTAGTTTTTCAATGCTCTTCTCCCGTCTGTCTGCAAACGCCGGGCGTGCCGAAATCAAACGGGCATCATCTGTTATTTCCTCGGACCGGAGCCGTCCGTCTTTCTAATCATTTCGATTAGCGCTATCGATTCCGGCGGGAGCTCCCTCACCTGCTTTCCGGAGGCAAGGGCCAGATAGTATATATGAGCTACTTTCTCCAGCAGCTCGGCATTCAAGACAGCCTGATCCACTGAAGCACCTACCGTCACGATACCGTGGTTTTGTATGATACAGGCGTTGGCGCCGCCGGCTAATTTCGCCTCTACATTACGGGCAAGCTCCGCTGTTCCGGAAAAAGCATAGGGAGCGACCTCGATTGTCGTTCCCAGCGCTAAGGCAACCTCATCGAACAGGGGTGGTATGGCTGTTTTGATAACGGAAAGAACACTTCCGTATGTCTGATGAGTATGGACAACAGCCGCTACCTCCGGCCTTACAAGATAAATAGCACTGTGCATTTCTGATTCAATAGACGGCTTCAGCCCCTGCCTCCCCTCAATGATCGCCCGATCAAGGCCGACGATAAAAATGTCGCCATCGGTCATCTCCTGGTAACGCAACCCTGAAGGTGTGATGGCCATGGCGTCTTCACCGTCAATGCGTATTGAAACGTTTCCGCCTGAGCCGCGCAAAGAACCGAAATAGCCATGCCCGGAAAGCCATAAGGCAGCGTCACGCACTTCTTTTTTATATTTAAGATATCTCCCCATGACGGTCAGCATTATTCCTTTCCAGTGGTTATGATCGATCTGGTCTCCTTATTAGCACGTGTTACGGACTCTGACAAGTGATCCAGCCTTTTTCCGGACGGCAAATATTATCCTTGATTTTCACGTGCGTCTGGTGTAGAAGCCGCACTACAATTCAATAGGGTCTCCCCTTGCTCGCGGCACGGACCGCGGGCTTTAGAGCCGAAAGGAGGAAGTTTTGAAAAGATACGAAGTTGTCACTATTGTCAAAGTTGACCTTGCAGAAGAAGAAATCAGTGCCATCATCGATAAGGCGTCGCTGATCATCACTGAACGCAAAGGCATCATCGCCAAAGCCGAAAAATGGGGCAAAAGGCGCCTGGCTTACGAAATCAACAAGCAAAAAGACGGATTTTATTTATTTATCGACTATGCGGGCGACGGGGCTATCGTCGCCGAAATGGAGAGAAATTTTAAAATTGACGACCGGATTTTAAAATTTCTGACTGTGGCCACCTCCGGCGCTGTGACCCGCGAAGGTATTGATGCTGAAATTGCCGAGGCGGAAGCCAGGCGTTCGCAGGCGCAAGCTGAGCCACAGGCGATTACCACCGTGGAAAAGCCGGCAAAAGAAGAGAAACAAGAAGACGAGCCGGCCCGGAAAGACGCCCAAACAGAAGCTAATGACACGAAAGGGGAACAATAATGGCTGCACCGAACAGAGAAAAACCATCCCGTCCGCACCAGAAAAAATTTTTCCACAGAAGAAAATTTTGCCGTTTCTGCTCGGACTCCAATATCAAAATTGACTACAAAAACCCGGTCATTCTCAACAATTTCATTACCGAACGCGGCAAAATCATGCCCAGAAGAATCACGGGCAATTGCGCCTATCATCAAAGAGAACTAACGCTCGCGATCAAGCGCGCACGCGCCATCGCCATCATGCCTTTCGTCAACGCGGAAGGCAGGTAACTTTGCAACAAGGTCGCCGGTCGGCATGACCCACTCGCCGCCGGCGCCTTTTTATCAACGATTTTTTACCAAAACATTTTTTCCAGCACGGGTTGAATTTCTTGTCCACGTCAAATTTACTGACCATCAAAGGCGGATTTTGGCGGCTTTTACTAGTTGTCTTTTTGTATCTGTCTGCCTGCCTGTTGCCCCTTGCCGGTTTGTTTTTTGTCTTGACCCTGCCCACATTCATGTTCCTCATATCGGTTTTCAACGGCTGGGCGAAAACAATGAACGCCTTTTTCACAGCCATCGTGGCTATCTTCGCCATCTTGTCTTTCACACACACCTTCTTCCCCTTGCTGGTGCCGGCGGCTGCCGGACTTTCCGGTATGGTGATGGCGCGCAGCTTGAAACTGAACCCGTCCATCGAGGCGCTTGTTCTCTTTCCTTCACTGGTCTGCCTGGCGGCAATTACCGCCTTTTTCGTTCTGATCGGTATCGAACTGGAAATGAACATCATCGAAGTGGTGAAAAAATACGTTTCCGAGGCAGTCGATCTCAACATCGGCTTCTATGCCCGTCTTCCTTTAAAGCCTGAAGAAATCAAAGCAATCCAGGACAGCAAAGATGGCATTATTGATTTTTTGGCCCGCCTCTTCCCCGCCATCTGCACCATTTCGGTATTATCTGTGATCTGGCTCAATGTGTTGCTCATCAGGAGAATACTCGGGAAAAAAACGGTCAAACCTTATGTTTTTTCGGGCCTGTCTCAATGGAAAACACCTCCGTGGCTCGTCTGGGTGTTTATCGCCGCTGCTGCGATGATCATGCTTTCCCACACTTACCTGAGGTTTGCCGGCATAAATATTTTCCTTGTCGTGTCATTCCTCTATCTGCTACAAGGCCTTGCTATTGTTAGCTTCTTTTTCCAAAGTAAAAACATTTCCATGTTTTTCCGTGTGATCATCTATTTTTTAATTGCGGTTCAGCAACTGCTTATGGTAGCAATAGCACTAGTTGGTCTGTTCGACCTCTGGGTTGATTTCCGCAAATATTTCCGTAAAGATCAGGCAACCGGTTAACCCTTTTGTGCATATTCAGGAGGTTTTCGACATGAAGGTAATTTTAAAACAAAACGTCCCCTCGCTGGGAAAAGCAGGCGATCTGGTCAAAGTTAATGACGGGTATGCCCGCAATCTGCTCATTCCCAAAGGCATGGCCGTGGAAGCGGATGATAAAAACATCAAGGCTCTCGAGCTGCAAAAAAAGCAGCTGCTGCAAAAGGCCCAAAAAGAAAAGGCAGCAGCCGAGGAGCAGGCGTCGCGTCTGTCGCAGATTACGCTTACCATTTCACGCAAGGTCGGCGATCAGCACAAAATATTCGGCTCGGTCACCTCCAAAGACCTGGAAACAGCATTAAAAGAACTGGGATTCGATATCGACCGCAAAATGATTGTCCACGACGAGCAGATCAAAAGCCTGGGCGAATTTGAGGTAAGAATCAAACTGGCTGCCGGCGTGGAAGCAAAAATTAAACTAAACGTCGTCGGCGAAGAATCATGAAACACATCGACCCGTCACTGTACAAACTTCCACCTCAAAACCTGGAGGCGGAACAGTCCATTTTGGGAAGTATCCTGCTGGAGAATTCCACGATCAACGCGGTGCAGGAAATTCTCAAAAAGGAGGACTTCTACAGTGAAGCACACCGTAAGATCTTTAGCGCCATTGAAGAGCTTGCCGACCATAACGAACCGGTCGATCTGATCACCCTAAGTAATGTGCTGCAGGCTAAAAATTCACTCGACGCAGTGGGCGGGGTGGCTTATCTGGCATCGCTGGTGGATAACGTTCCTTCCGCCGCCAATGCCGCCAACTATTCACGGATTGTGAAGGAAAAGGCCGTCCTGCGCGGGCTTATCGCTTCGGCAACGGAAATCATCAACAGCTGTTATGAAACAGGCTCGGATGTCGACGATGTGCTGGACAAAGCCGAACACAGCATCTTTGAAATATCCGAAAATAAAATCCGCACCTCGTTTTACCCGATGAAAGAGATCGTCAAAGAAAGCTTCAAAGCGATTGAAGATCTCTTCACGCGCAAGGAGCTGATCACCGGCGTACCCACCGGCTTTCATAAAATCGACGACATGACTTCCGGTCTGCAAAATTCCGACCTGATCATCATTGCCGGCCGGCCGAGTATGGGAAAAACTGCTTTCGCCCTCAATATCGCCCATTATGCCGCGTTGGAAAGCCAAACACCTGTTGCCATTTTCTCACTGGAAATGTCCAAGGAACAGCTCGCCTTCAGAATGCTCGCCTCGGAGGCCAAAGTCGATTCACAGCGTATGCGCAAAGGCTTCCTGGGTGAAACAGACTGGCCCAAGCTCACCACTGCGGCGGGACGACTTTCCGAAGCTCCCCTCTTTATCGATGACACTCCCGCCATCACCGTTTTGGAAATGAAAGCCAAATCACGCCGCCTGAAAGCGGATACCGGGCTGGGCCTGATTATCGTCGACTACATCCAGTTGATGCGTGCCGGCAGCAATACCACCTCGCGTGAGCAGGAAATCTCGGAAATCAGCCGCTCACTCAAAGCACTGGCCAAAGAGTTGCGCGTGCCGGTCATCGCCCTGTCACAGCTCAACCGCAGGGTCGAAGAACGTCCCAACCGCCGCCCGCAAATGGCAGATCTGCGAGAGTCCGGCGCTATCGAACAGGACGCGGACCTGATCGCCTTCATTTATCGTGACGAGGTCTACAATAAATCGGAAGACAACCCCGACAAAGGCACGGCCGAAATCATCATCAGCAAACAGCGTAACGGCCCTACCGGCACCGTCAAGCTCGCCTTTCTGGACAAATTTACCACCTTCGAAAATCTGGCGCGGCCCGACGAACAGCATTAAAACCACACCGAGATTAGCTATTGTTGCGTTTCCGCCCGGATAATGGCTGATGTTTCCCCCCGATTTCTGAGTAAAGACATCTTTTAGGATAACTCGCCAAGTTGGAAAAACACCGAACGCTCCGTATTTTTGGTGTCTTCAGGGAAACAAAAAAGCAAACCCCTCATCACATATGCTTATAAAAAAAGGCGCCCCTTTTCGGGAGCGCCTTTTGGGCTTAAAGGTTGAAACGCTTATTCACCTAGTTTTTCACTGGAGATTCTCATGCTGTAGAAAGAACGGTACACGAAAACCAGCGCAACCACTAAGAAGAAGATCGCCAGACCGTTTTTCAAATCCTGGTTCTTCATGGTAACCGCGATTTCCGTAGCCAGAAGACCGAACAATGTCGTGAATTTGATGACCGGGTTCAAAGAAACCGAAGAGGTGTCTTTGAAGGGGTCACCGACTGTGTCGCCGACAACGGCCGCCTCGTGCAGGGGCGTGTTTTTCATCTTCAGATCAACTTCCACAATCTTCTTGGCATTGTCCCAGCAACCGCCGGCGTTGGCCATAAAGATCGCCTGGAACAGACCGAAGAAGGCGATACCAATCAGGTAGCCGATGAAGAAGTAGGGGTTGATGAACGCCAGCGCCAGACACATAAAGAAGATCACGATGAAGATGTTGATCATCCCCTTCTGTGCATACTGCGTGCAGATTTTGACGACTTCCTTACTGTCTTCAATGGAAGCTTCCGCTTTGTCCAGATTGATGTTTTTCTTAATGTAGACAACCGCCTGATAAGCGCCGGTGGTCACCGCCTGAGTAGACGCGCCGGTGAACCAGTAAATGACCGCGCCCCCCATAATTAGACCGAGGATGATCGTGGGCTGAACCAGTGACAGGTGCTCCATGACATTGCCAAAGAGACCTTCGAGCAGGATGATGATGCCAAACACCATCGTGGTGGCACCGACAACCGCAGTACCGATCAGCACCGGCTTGGCTGTGGCCTTGAAGGTGTTACCAGCTCCGTCGCCTGCTTCCAGAAAGTGCTTGGCCATCTCAAAGTCCGGTTCAATGCCGTATTCTTTTTTCACAATTTGTTTCAGGTCAGGCCGAGTTTCAATAAGAGAGAGCTCATAAATCGACTGAGCATTGTCGGAAACCGGTCCGAAGCTGTCCACGGCGATGGTCACCGGCCCCATACCCAGGAAACCGAAGGCGACCAGACCGAAGGCAAACACAGGCGCCGCAAATTTGAACGCATCGGGCATTAATGCGACGACTGCAGCATTCCTGGAGACCATATAGGCAACAAACATCAAAAACGCAATTACCAGACCCAGCCAGAAAGCGGAGAAATTACCGGCGACAAAGCCGGACAGAATGTTCAGCGAAGCGCCGCCCTGTTTGGAGGCATTGACGGTTTCTTCACAGTGCCGCGAAGAGCTGCTGGTGAACATCTTGGTAAACTCAGGGATAAGCGCGCCGGCAATGGTGCCGCAGCTGATGATGATCGCCAGTGACCACCAGAGACCTGTGTATTGATCAGTCAGCTCGGCGAGCAGAACGTAGCTGGCAACGAAGGTGACGCCGATGGAAACGAGCGAGGTAATCCAGACCAGATTGGTCAGCGGTTGCTCAAAGTTAAAATCTTTCTTACCCGTAAATACGGCTTTGCTGATGCCGTTATTGACAAAGTAGGAAAGAAGCGAGGTAAGGATCATGAGGATTCTCATGGCAAAAATCCAGACAATCAGCTTGCCGCCCATTTCAGCGTTATCGGCAAGGGCAAGCGCCAGAAAAGCGATCAGGGCCACACCCGTGACACCGTAAGTTTCAAATCCGTCCGCCGTGGGGCCGACACTGTCACCCGCGTTATCACCTGTACAGTCGGCGATAACACCAGGGTTTTTCGGGTCGTCTTCGGGAAGATGGAAAACGATTTTCATCAGGTCGGAGCCGATGTCGGCGATCTTGGTGAAGATACCGCCGCAGATACGCAAAGCGGAAGCGCCCAGCGACTCACCGATGGCAAAACCAATGAAGGAGGGGCCGGCCAGCTCTTTGGGAATGTAAGCCAGAATGATAATCATAAAGAACAGCTCGATGCTGACCAGCAAGAGCCCCACGCTCATGCCGGAGCGCAGGCAAATACTCAACATGCTGATGGGATTCCCGGAAAAGGACGAGAAAGCGGCGCGGGAGTTGGCCACCGTGTTGATGCGGATACCGAACCAGGCGACGACGTAGGAGCCCAGGATGCCCAGAATCGAGCAGACCAGAACAACGACAATACCACTTGTCTCCATTCCGGACAGAGCTCCGAAGTAGTAAATAATACAGATGGCAATCAGAATCCACAGGGCAATGAGGAATTTCCCCTGCTGGAGCAGATAGGTCTTACAGGTTTCCCAAATGGTCTGGGAAACATCAAGCATGGATTTGTGCGCCGGCAGATTCTTTGTTTGTACGTATTGAATAATACCGAAAATCATACCGATGACACAAATAATCAAGCCGGCATTAAGAATGGTTATGCCCGAAAGGGTCCCATTCAAAAAACCGACCTGGCTAAGATCGGGCAGTACGATGTCTGCTTCACCGGCAAGCGCAACGCCGTGAGCAAGCAGGACCATCAAACCGCTTAGTAAAAATGTCCAGATACTTCGTCTGTCTTTAAACATTACTATTCCTCCTTCTTTTGAAAATTCGTATTTTTAGCCTGGCACTTGTTCATTGCTTGTTGCAGGCCATTTAAAACGATTTCAGTGACCGCACCGGCTGCCTGACTGAGAATATCGGGCAGGGCCGCCCTTTCTTCCTCATGAAAAGGTTCCAACACATAACCCTCAATCCGGAATTTGTCAACCGGTTTGCCGATCCCCAGTCTCACCCTGGTAAATGCGGTAGATCCCATGTTATTTTGAATAGATAACAGACCTTTATGACCGGCGGTCCCCCCGCCCGCCTTGAGTCTTACCGACCCAAAAGGCAAGTCGAGGTCATCATGAATAACAATGAGATTACGGATCTCTGTTTTAAAGAACATCTGCAACTGCCTGACGGCAGTGCCACTCAAATTCATATATGTTTGGGGCTCGGCCAAGAGGACTTTCCGTCCTGAAACAGTTCCTTTCCCCCAAAATGCATCAAAGCTTTTATGCTCAAGCTCAATTTCCAGACGCCCGGCCAGTGTTTCGAGGGCCATGAACCCTATGTTGTGTCTGGTTTTTTCATAGCGCCGCCCCGGATTACCAAGGCCGACAATCAGATGATCCATCTTCTCCCTCTCTTTTTTGAATCTGGCTATTATTTTCGCCAAAACAGAGGGAAACATTTTCCACCGCCGGCAGATTGATTGTTCGCCCGTCAGTTACTGTGCCTTCTCTTTCTTTTCTTCTGCCGACTCGGCCGCCTCCGCAGCATCGCCTTCTGTCGCTTCACCTTCGGCAACCTGCAGAGCCGCCCTTACGGCAATTACGGACGCCACTGCATCGTCGGCATGGTCGACGGCCGTCAGCCCCGCCGGTAAAATTACATCCTGCACTTTCATGGCCTGGCCCATATCAAGCGAGGTCACATCCACTTCGATGCTGTTGGGAAGATCTTTGGGCAGGCAGGAAACCTTCAGATGGCGCTTGATGTGCTGCAAAATTCCGCCATTGTCCACGCCGACGGCCTTGCCGGTCAGAACAAGTTCCACATCGAACACCTGCGATCTGGACATATCGACTTCATAAAAGTCCGCATGATACAATTTCCTGGTCAGCGGCTGAACCTGCAGCTCTTTAATGAAAGACAGTTTTTCAATTTTTTGGACTCCGTCATCAATAATCAGCTTGATAAAAGCGGCATCCTTTTTTTCTTTCTGCAGCGCCAAAATATCGCTGCCTTTTACGCTCAGATGAATATTGTCTGTATTTCTTCCGTAAAAAACGGCCGGCACCATTCCCTGCCTCCGCAACCGGCGCGCCGGACCTTTTTTATGTTCCGTGCGGATCTGGGCCGCCAAATCAGTTGTTTCCATTTACCCCTTCCTCCTAAATAAATAATGAGTGTACCGAATCGTTATAGTAAATACGGCGCACCGCCTCCGACAGCAGGCCGGAAACGGATAAGACCTTGATTCTTTCGCATTTAGCCGCCCGTTCCGTCAGCGGAATGGTGTCCGTAACGATAATTTCACTGATATCAGACGCCTCGAGCCGGTCAAGAGCGGGACCGGACAAAACCGGATGTGTACAACAGACCGAAACGTCTGAAGCGCCGGCATTTTTCAGAGCCGCGGCGGCCTGCACGACCGTGCCGGCCGTATCAATCATGTCGTCAAGAATAATCGCCCTTTTATCCACGACATTGCCGATAATATTCATCACCTGGGCTTCATTGGGCCCTTCACGGCGCTTGTCGATAATCGCCAGCGACGCCCCCATACGCTTTGCGAAGGCGCGGGCACGTTCGACTCCACCTGTATCGGGTGACACGATAACCGTATTATCCTGAAAGTTTCTTTTCACATAGTCAATAAGAACAGGCGTGGCAAAGAGATTGTCCACGGGAATATTGAAAAATCCCTGGATCTGGCCGGCATGTAAATCCATGGATAAAAGCCGCTGCGCCCCTGCAGTGGTGATCAAGTCCGCCACAAGTTTCGCGGAGATCGGCGCGCGCGGCGCAACTTTCCGGTCCTGGCGGGCATACCCGTAGTAGGGAACTACCGCAGTGATGCGTCCGGCGGAAGCCCTTTTCATCGCGTCAATCATGATGAGCAGTTCCATCAATGTCACATTGACCGGAGAGCAGGTGGACTGAATGATAAAAACGTCCATTCCCCTTACGTTTTCATCTATTTCAACGCGAGTTTCACCATCGCTGAACGTTGTTACATTGGCTTTTCCCAGAGAAACACCGACTTTGTCGCAGATCTTCTCCGCCAGCGGCAAATTGGCATTCCCAGAGAAAATCTTCATTCTTTCCAGCATTTATTCACTCTCCACTGCTTTTCTGGCTGGGGCGGGAGGATTCGAACCTCCGAATGCAGGAACCAAAATCCTGTGTCTTACCGCTTGACGACGCCCCATCCTGTTTTGAAGTAAATATTTCCCGAATGAAACCGCTAATAAAGTGATTGGGCAAAGAAGACCAGACATTGTGAAGAAATTTTTTTTATTATCGCTTCCCTGGCCTGCCGGGCGGTTTTTTCATCCGCGAAGACGCCGAACAACGTTGGTCCGCTGCCCGACATCAGGGCGCCCAAGGCTCCTTCTCCCATCAATATTTGTCTGAAATCAGCCAATTCGGGTCGCATACGAAAAGATACGGTTTCCAGATCGTTGTGCATTCCCCGGACTACATCATTCAGATCGTAAAATCGCGAAATGCTATAATTATTTTTTTTCTTTGTCAACGGCAAATTAAGACCACCGTAAACGTCTTTGGTGGACAAAGAGAAGGCGGGTTTAATCAAAACCATATTCAATTCAGGCACATAGGAAAGGGGCGCCAGTTCCGTGCCCGTGCCGGTCGCATATGCACTTGTGCCGAAAATAAAAAAAGGGACATCCGCCCCCAGGCGTGCCCCGATTTTCATGAGTTCTTTGTGACTGACGTTTAGCGAACACAGCTCATTTACGGCAACGAGCGTGGCGGCCGCATCAGAGCTTCCCCCGCCGAGACCCGCCCCCGAAGGTATGTTTTTTCTAAGTGTAATCCCGACACCGCCCGTATAACCGGCATAATTAAAAAGCGCCGCTGCGGCGCGATATACCAGATTGTCCTCACCTGCAGATAAGTCAGTGCCCGGGCAGGATAGTGAAATCCCCCCCGGGCACAGTTCAAATTCGAGCTCGTCAAACAGTGATATCTGCTGCATCACGGAAGCGAGGTTGTGATACCCGTCGGGTCGTTTCCCGAGAATATGAAGAAAAAGATTTACTTTCGCGGGCGCGAGCCGTCGCATTTCAGCCCTTTTCTTTCACATAGCGCATCTTCAGTTCGTAGAGCACACCCTCGATCAGATTTTGTTCATTTGTATCCAGGTTGCCCTTCGTCTTTTCGGCCAGCATATCCAGAATATCGATGGTCTGTTTGGCGGCCGGCAGATTCTTTTCTCCTGCACCACCCTCATACTCCGGGAAATCACCGAAGTGGAACAGTGCGGAGGTGGAAAGAGAGATGACAAAATTCGAGAAATTGACCGGCGGATACTCAAAGTCTTCCGGCGACTGCTTCACTTCCTCTTTGGCGGGCTCCTGCCGCTTCGTTACCGGTTCTTCTTTTTTATCCTCCGCTTCATCGGAAAAACGCCTGTCTTTAATAACAAAACCTTCTCCCTTTGTTTCTTCCGCCATAAATGCCCCCTCCTGTTCAAACGTAACTGTCCGCTTGTAATTTCACCACCATTGACACAAGCGCCATCTGTTTCGTGCCGGCTGACCAGACACCGCAGGCCGCAAAACAAACAGGCAGTCTAGCCCTTTGTAAAAACAATCCCGCCCCCGGAAACGTCAACAACGATATGATCGCCTTCAGAAAACTTGCCTGCCAGTATATCGAGCGCCAACGGGTCAAGTATCATTTTCTGCAAAGAGCGCTTCAGCGGCCGCGCTCCGTAAACAGGGCTGTAGCTCACCTCGGCTATATATTTTTTCGCCTCCTGTGTCAATTCGATGGAGAGTTTTCTCTCCTTGAGACGCTTGTCGATCAATCCCAGCTGAATACTCACTATCCGATGAATATCATCCAGCGACAGGGCATGGAACATGATGATATCATCGATACGGTTTAAAAACTCCGGCTTGAAAGTAGCACGCAGCGCCTCCATCGCCCGGTTTTTCCTTTCCTCATCATCAAGCGACGGGTCCTGAATCCACTGGCTGCCGACGTTGGAGGTCATGATCACTACCGTATTTTTAAAATCGACCGTGCGTCCCTGCCCGTCGGTGAGCCGACCGTCATCAAGAATCTGCAACAGGATATTGAAGACATCCGGATGAGCCTTTTCGATCTCATCGAAAAGCAACACGCTGTATGGTTTTCTCCTTACCGCCTCGGTAAGATAGCCTCCTTCTTCGTAGCCCACATAGCCGGGAGGCGCCCCGACCAGTCGAGCTACCGCGTGTTTTTCCATGTATTCGGACATATCGATGCGGATCATGGCGTGCTCATTGTCGAACATAAACTCCGCCAAAGCCCGTGCCAGCTCCGTTTTGCCCACGCCGGTGGGGCCCAGGAAAATAAAAGATCCGATAGGACGGTTCGGGTCCTGCAGGCCGGAACGCGCCCGTCTCAGTGCCGACGATACGGCCTGAATACCGTCGTCCTGGCCGATGACACGCATTTTCAGGCGCTCATCCATCTGGATGAGTTTCTGCACATCGCTTTCCATCATCCGCGCCAGCGGAATACCGGTCCAGTTGGAGACGACTTCCGCCACGTCCTCGGCATCGACTTCTTCTTTGAGCATCCTGTTTTGTTTTTGAACCTCTTCGAGTCTGAGCTGGTCTTCCTGCAGCTCGCGGTCAAGCTCCACCAATTTGCCGTAGCGGATCTCCGCCGCACGCGCCAGGTTACCTTCACGCTGCGCGCTCACTTCTTCTATCTTGAGCTCCTCCATCCGGCTTTTGGTCTGCTGGATCTTTTTGATAACGTCCTTCTCAGACTGCCAATGCAGCTTCATCTGATCCATTTGAGACTGGAGCTCGGCCAGCTCCTTTTCGATTTTTTCCCGCCGCTCGTTGGCCGCCTTGTCCGTATCTTTTTTCAGAGACTGCTTTTCTATTTCCAGCTGAATGATCCTGCGGTCAATTGCATCTATCTCCGAGGGCATCGAATCCAGTTCGATACGCAGCCTGGAGGCGGCCTCGTCAATCAGGTCAACCGCCTTATCCGGCAGAAACCTGTCCGAAATATAGCGATGCGAAAGTGTCGCCGCGGCGACAATGGCCGAATCTTTGACGCGTACCCCGTGATGAACCTCGTAGCGTTCCTTCAAGCCGCGCAAAATGGCAATCGTATCCTCCACCGTCGGTTCCTTTACCAGCACAGGCTGAAAACGCCGCTCCAGCGCCGCGTCCTTTTCAATGTATTTACGATATTCGTTTAAGGTTGTCGCGCCTACGCAGCGAAGCTCGCCCCTGGCCAGCGCCGGCTTGAGCATATTGGAGGCATCCATTGACCCTTCGGCCGCCCCCGCGCCCACCACCGTGTGAATTTCATCAATAAAGAGGATGATCTCGCCGTCGGCGCTGGTCACTTCCTTCAACACAGCTTTGAGCCGCTCTTCGAACTCGCCGCGGTATTTGGCGCCCGCCACCAGCGCTCCGATATCCAGCCCCACAACACGCTTGGTTTTGAGGTTTTCCGGAACATCACCGTTGACGATGCGCTGGGCGAGCCCCTCCACGATGGCGGTCTTACCCACTCCAGGCTCGCCGATAAGCACCGGATTGTTTTTGGTGCGCCGCGACAGTACCTGCATGATACGACGGATTTCTTCATCGCGGCCGATGACCGGATCGAACTTCCCTTGGCGGGCCAGCTCGTTGAAGTCCTTCGCGTATCGCTCCAGCGCCTGATACTTGCCCTCCGGGTTGGGATCGGTCACGCGCTGATTGCCGCGGATCTCGACCAGCACCTGGAAGATTTTGTCCCGCGTGACGCCGTTTTGTCGCAGGATTTTTCCCGCCTGTCCGTCTTTTTCCTCGCTTATGGCCACAACCACATGCTCGGCGCTGATATATTCATCTTTGAGTTTAGCCGCTTCCGTCATGGCCTGGTCAAATATCTTATTGAGCCTGCCGCCCAGATACACTTGCCCCGAGCCTGATCCGGCTATCTTTGGTTGTTTTTCCAGATAGGCCATTAGTTCCTGTTCGATCTTTTGCGGCGGGGCATTGAGCCTGCTCACAATTGACGGAGCGATTCCATCCTGCTGCTGTAAAAAGCACACCAGCAGATGCTCCGGCTCTATCGATTGATGCCCCAGCGAGGAAGCCAGGCTTTGTGCGTCCTGCAGGGCTTCTTGCACTTTGAGTGTGAATTTATCGAATCTCATAATCTACCTCATTTTATTCCACAGGTTTTTCTATGCTTACAAACAGCTTGCCGTCTTTAAACACGCTGACATTCCCAGTGGACTGAGACACCACCACAGCTACCGCTTTGGTCACATTGGTGATACCGGCCGCCGCGATATGGCGGCTTCCCAGGCCCGATGGAAAATCCTTGCTCTCCAGAGCCGCGCTCAAATAACGGCCCGCCGTGACGATGGCCCCCTTTGAATCGATAACAAAGGCACCGTCGATGGCGGAAAGCTCCTTGATTGTTTCCTCCAGTTCGGGATTTAAAATATTACGGTCCTGTTCAGAGTAGCCCTTAAAAGGGTTAATGATCATCTGGCGGGAAAGCTGCATAACTTTTTCCTCGTCACCGAGGACGAAAATTGTTCCGACCTTCCGGCTTTCCCTCCCCTGGGCGGCCAGTTCGCAGGCGAGATTAAGCATCGCGTTGAATACTTCCGGCTGCACCGCCTCCACTACGTCATTGATATCGTCGGAAGTCAGAATTTCAAACTCGCGCCCGACATCGATAAAGAAAATACTGTCGGCATAGCCGAATTTGGGGATCCCGGAGAGACACACAAGTTTATCGCCTTTTTTGAAGCGTCCCGAAACAATGCCCTTGGCTATGGCGATCTTGATTTTCCCCACCCGGGTCAGGTTCACGCCCGGCACATCGAGTTTTGTGGCGACACCGACGAGGTTTTCCGGGAGCTCTTCCTGCTGTTGCATGACCACTACAAAGTTAACCGTTTTTTTGACTTCTTCGGGAAGCCCGGCCAGCTCGTCGAGCACATTGACACACACCAGCACACTTCCAGCCTTGACCTCTTTGGCCAGTTTGATCGCCGACTCAATCATCATCTTGTTTAAGGATTTCATTTAATTCTCCGGGTGGTTTTGTCCATAAAATAAACATTGGACGGTCTGTGTCAAGATGCGGTAATTATTTGCTTGACCGCAATTGGCCTATTGGTTACAAGCTACAAACGAATAACCAGATTTGGAGGCCATCCTTTGAAACTGCCTGCCGCAACGGGAACTTTAGACCTTTACATAGCGGAGATCAACCGCTTTCCCCTGCTGACCCCGGAGGAAGAGTTTACCCTGGCCATGCGCCTGAAAAAGGACAATGATCTGGAGGCGGCCGAAAAGCTCATCGTCTCGAACCTGCGTTTTGTCGTCAAGATCGCCCATGAATACCGTAGCTACGGCTTTAAGCTGACCGATCTGATCCAGGAGGGCAACATCGGCCTGATTCACGCGGTGAAAAAATTCGATCCGGAAAAAGGCTATCGCTTGATCTCCTACGCGGTCTGGTGGATCCGCGCCTACATTCAGAATTATCTGATCAAATCGTGGAGCATTGTCAAAATCGGCACCACCCAAGCGCAGCGCAAGCTTTTTTTCAAACTGGGACAGGCCAAAAAACAACTGGAAACAATGTCTAAACGAAACCCCGAATTCGGGGAGATAGCCGACGCGCTGGGGGTTAAGGACTCGGAAGTGGCGGAAATGGAGCTGCGTATGGGCGCGCGTGATTTGGCTCTCAATGAGCTGGTCAGCGACGACGGCGACACTTCCCATATGGATTTTCTGGCACACGAAGGAGACGATCAGGAAACCGCGCTCATCAAACACGAAGAGCGCAGCCTGATCAAGCGCGACATTGCCGGTGCGCTCGCCAAATTAACAGAGAGGGAAAGCTTCATCATCCGTCATCGGGTCATGGCCGACACCCCGCTGACACTTCAGGAAATAGGCGATAAATACAACATCACCAGAGAAAGGGCCCGCCAGATTGAAAAGCAGGCACTGAAAAAAGTCCAGCTCGCCCTGCCCTATCTTAAACCGGATGATTGACATCTCAAAGCACGATACCAACCAGGAGTCCTGCTCCAATATTGTGCCCGATCTTCCCCCTGCCCTCCTCCAAACGGGGAGATGAAAAAAGTGCAATATTTACCTTGCTGATTTTCGGAGCAATAACGAAAGCTGTTTTCACCCGTCGCCGGCAAGTTTTTCTTCTCCGGCCCCGGGTAGGCGCAGGTTTTTACTTTACCCAGACGGAATAAAGATTGAACCATGCTATTTTTACATATTCCTGGAATATTTTTTTCCAGTCGGACAATTTGAGGCGCCACGGCTCGACCGGCCTGTTTTCGAAAGGTGTGGGGGAAAAATAAAAACCGGATGATTGACCGAACACCTTGGACACGATCATTTTAATCCGGCGCATATGATAGGGAGAACTTACGAAAATGGCTGATTTCCGTCCATAGCGATTCATCATCTCGCGGGCGTTGAGAATTTCCAGATGAGTGTCTTCAAAGTATTGCGGGATCATCGATTTTCCTGCCCGGCGACCGATGTTTTTTCGCGGCAGTTGTCCGACAAGAGTCATTTCATCAAGTTCCATTCGATACGTCCTGCCGTAAGCCGGAATAATCAGATAGTCCGCCATTCCTTCGTGGAGCAGGTTTTTCGCGTGCTGATGGCGGGCACGGAAATCCGGCCCCAAAAGAACAACAATCGCATCCGCCCTTTCGTATCCGTTTGAATACACCAAAAAGCGTGGCGCAAAATATCCAAGGCCGGCAAAAACGGCGGCAACAAGGAAGACAATAAGAGCAATGACAAAGGCACGCACGAAAATATCCTTGACATTACAAGTAATTATTTATATCAAATCAGCAAATTGCGAAAATCAGACGCAAAAATTATTGCAATTTAATACCTTCTAATCGCATCTTTTGTAAAGAATTATTTCAGTCGTATGCAAAATTACGTCAAAGAAAAAACAATCCAGTCCGATACGGGAAGAGAGCTGGATCATTCCATTTACACCAGCATTCTGGAAACCATGGATCTGGGCATTGTGATTCTGAGCACCAAAACAAACCAGCTCATCTTCAAAAACAGAGTCGCCACCGAAATTTTTCACAACAACCAGAGCATGCTGGAATATCAAAACATCATGTCTCTGCTGCTGGCGGATTACGAAAGTAAGCCCGCAAATGAGCTTTTCGGTAAAAAATACACACTGCATTTCAAAAACCGGCTGCTCGGTTATACCCCCTACATGACTTCCGGCAATTGCATTTGGATTATCATCAGGGACATTACTGAACAAAGCCGGCTGGAGTCAATCGCCGCGGCGGTAAACTCGATGGACAACATCAGTTATGTTTTTTCGGGCATCCGGCATGAACTGGGAAATCCGATCAATTCCATTAAAATGACTTTAAGCGTCCTGAAGAGGAATCTCGCACAATACACGCCGGAGGCAGTTGAAAAATTTGTGGACCGCGCCATGGCAGAAATATCGCGCGTGGAATTTCTCCTGCAGGCGCTCAAAAGTTTCAGCATTTTTGAAAATCCGGAGATTCAAAACGTTGACGTGGACGAATTCATGACCAGTTTCATTTCGCTTGTGGAAAATGACCTGCGCCAGTATGGAATCAGCATCGGTAAAACAATCTCTCCGGACGCAAAAACAGTCAGCGCGGATCCTCGCCTGCTGCATCAGGTAATGCTCAACCTCATCACCAATGCCTCGGACGCGCTCAAAGACGCAAACGAGCCCAAAATCAATATCCGCGCCACCCGGCACAACGGCCTGATCGCTCTTATTGTGGAAGACAACGGCTGCGGTATTTCCAAAGAGGCCCAGGCCAACCTGTTCAAGCCTTTTTACACGACAAAGCCGCGCGGTACAGGCCTGGGATTGATGATGGCTCTCAAAATGGTCATGCTCATGAAGGGCAATATGGAAATTAAAAGTGTAAAAAACAAAGGCACACGCGTGACTTTCTTCATCCCCGACGGCCGGAAGGAAAATGCTCAAAGTTAAAAGACAAATACTGATCATCGACGACAATGACATTTTCTGCGACTCGGTCACGGACCTACTGGCGGATGATCAAACGGACGTGCTCACCGCCCATACCGGGCGCGACGGCCTGAAAATATGCAGCGAAAAAAAGATAGACGTGGTGATCCTCGATCAGAAACTTCCGGACACACAAGGGGTGAATCTCTGCCCGTCTATTTTAAAGCACAATGAACAGACAAAAATCATCTTCGTCACCGCCTACCCGAGTTTCAAAAACGCCATCGATGCCATCAAGGTGGGGGCACACGATTATCTGTCCAAACCCTTTGAAATGGCGGAACTGGAGCTGACCATCAAACAGGCGTTCCGCACTCAGGAACTGGAAAAAGGCGAGCAGCTTCAAAATTACCACAGCAGCAGGGAAAGCAAAGAATTTGACCTTATCGCCGGCGAAGGGCCCTTCGACGATATCAGGAAAATGATTGACCTGGCGGCAGACAGTGATGCACCAGTGCTCATCACCGGAGAGACAGGAACGGGAAAAAATGTCGTGGCGCGCGCCATCCATCTCAAAAGCGCACTGCCGGCAAAGCTGTTTCTGACCGTCAACTGCGCCGCCTTTCCCGAAAGCCTTATCGAGGCGGAGCTGTTTGGCGCGGAAAAAGGAGCCTTCACCGGGGCGAGTGCCTCTCGTAAGGGCATCTTTGAACTGGCGGAGGGAGGCACGCTGGTGCTCGATGAAATCGGCTCCATGCCCATACACCTGCAGTCCAAGCTCCTCGGTGTTCTGGAGGAAAAGAAAATCAGGCGCATCGGCGGGGAAACGGTCAAGCAAACGAATGTGCGCGTCATCGCGATCGCCAACAACGACCTGGAGACGGCCATCAGGGAAAAAACTTTCCGCAATGATTTATATTACCGTCTGAGCGTCATCCGCCTGCACGTTCCGCCCTTGAAAGAACGAAAAGAGGACATTCCAAAGCTGTGTGAATATTTCATCAGCCGGATGGCGAGAAATCAGAATGTTTCCCTTGCGGCCGGTGAACTGAGCCGGCTTACCGACTACTCATGGCCCGGCAATGTGCGTGAGCTTAAAAACGTCATTGAACGGTCGCTGATTATTCAGCGCGACGGCCCCCTCAAACCGTCTCATTTGCTAAGAGATAACAAAATGGCACACTCTTATGCCTCACAAGCCAATGACGATGAAGAAGAAATTCTTACTTTTGAGGATCTGGAGAAAAAATATATCGGACTGGCTTTGAAAAAATACGGCGGCAATTACTCCCAGTCGGCAAAGGCTCTCGGGATTTCTTTATCCACATTTAAGAGAAAACTAAAAGCATATAACCTTTGACACAGTCAAAATTCCACCCGTCTTACCGTGCCTGACGGCGGTCCCTAAAACGCCGGCGCGATCAAATTGAACCATCCATCATGGCACAAAACCCGGTCCTTTCTTCATTTTCCTCGGCAAAAACACAATAATCTCCTGAAATTGCAACATCAGTAAAAGATGTTTATCTTCCGGCACATCCCTTGCTACATTATATTTGATTTGTGTTTTTCCGCCGTCGCAGGCAAAAGCAATGCGCAGCTGCCAGCCCGGCGTTAAGCCCCCGGCCGGATGGCAACCGAAAAGAGTACTTATTGACTGCCAAAATTCAGGCATGCTGAATTTAGCAAACGCAATACTAGATACCGCCGGCCATAAGGTAACCGCATGACTATAGAATATGGCAAGAAACCGCCTAAAGAAGACAGCCTTGACGCCCCGCAGGTTGAGGAGCTTTTAAAAAACCTCGAGTTCCATAAAGCAATCCAGGAAATCACCGGCCGGATCAATGGCGCCTCCGGTCTTGAAGAGGTCCTGGTTGACATCAGAGAAGAGATCCGCAGTCTTTTTCACATCTACCGGCTCAATATTTATTTGATCGATGCCCAGAAAAGAGAGTTTTTTACACTCATCAGCGACGGAAACAAAATTAAGGAGATCCGTCTGCCCATCGACAATACCACTTTTGCCGGTTACGTCTTCCAGAAGAAAAGAATCCTGCGCATCAACGATGCTTATAATGAGCGGGAAATCAGACAAATAAGTGACTCACTGAAATTTGACGATACATACGACAAAAGTTCCTCCGTAATGACAGGTCAGGTTCTTGTCATTCCGATCATGCATGAAGGCATTATACTGGGTGTCATGGAAATCATGAACCATAAAGAAGCCGATGCCATTGAGGAGTATAAGCTAATCTTTTTGGACGAAATCACTGTGTGCCTCTCCAGGGTTTTTCTTACCCACCTCGATTTCCTGCATATCGGCTCGAAAGACGCTCAACGTTTTTCAAAACTGATACGCGACGGCCTTCTGACACCCCGGCAGATGAATCAGGCCCTGCGGGAATCGCTGGCGAAAAAAGAACACGTGGAGACAATTCTGACACAAAGCTATAACATCTCTCCAGAGCAGATCGGCCAGGCGCTGGAAGACCACTTTGAGTATCCTTTTATCCCTTACAGCGACGTAATTTACATCCCGCCCCAGATGCTGGCCGGCATCGAACGAACAAATATGGAGAGAATGCTCTGGCTTCCCCTCAGAGTGGTTGATGGGATAATTCAGATTCTCATCAGTGATCCTGCAGACCACCTCAAAAAACTTGAAATAAAAAAAATTCTGGGAACGAACGCGCTAAACTTCAACGTAGGCACGGCATCAGCTATCCTGAAGCTAATTGACGATTTTTATCCGCGGGGTCAAAAACCGTCCACGGCAGTTAATACACACAAGCCGGCGGCGGAAACAAAGGCTGCGACGGGAGGGAAACAGCAGCCTGTCAGAGACATCTTTCATTCTACTTTCATCTTAATGGAATCTCCTGAAAGCCCCCTTTCTTCCGGTTCCGTTGATCAATTCTCAACCTTGCCCCCTGAACCTGCCATGTCGCCGCCGTGGCCGGACCTTTCTCACCGTGCCGCACAAGCGCCGGTGGAAAAACCTAAATCTTTTACCATTGTGACCCTGCCGGCCGACGATAAGAAGCCGGCAAACATGCCACAGCCGGAAAATGCGGAAGCAGAAAAACAGGCTTCGGCGTTGTCGGACAACCTCTTGCGGGAAGCATTAAGCCGCCGTGCCTCAGATATCCACTTCGAACCGGACCCGCTGAAAGGCAATATTTTTTCACGCATCAGGGTTGATAACCAATTCTTCCCTTTGCGCACCCTCTCGTTGGGCGAATATGAAAGCCTCACCAATGATATCAAACGAAGAGCAAATCCGGAGAAGACCGGCAACGCAGGTATTGAGTCGGTCAGGTTCACCTTCCAGCCGGCGGCGGATGAACAGATACAAGTGACGGCGACCTTTATCCCGACCATCGCCGGCGTCCAGGATACGGTCATTCATCTTTCCTCAAAAGCAAAACTTATTCCACTGGATCTTTTGAGCCTGTCGGAAACGCTCTACGCCGAGTTACTCAATCTCCTTTTCCGGCCCAGGGGGGTCATTTTCATTGTCGGGCCGGCCGGCGCCGGCATAACCACCACGCTGCACGCCTGCCTGGAGAGCATCAATACACCGGATAAAAAAATATGGACGGCGGAAGAATCACTGGAAATTGTGCAAGAAGGGCTCAGGCAGGTCGAAATTGATCCACAGAAGGGCTTCGATTTTCACCACGTCCTGCGTGCATTTCTAAACGCAGATCCCGATGTGATTATGGTCAACCCGATTCGTGATCTAAAAACAGCGACTCTTTGCATGGAGGCATCACTCCGGGGCAGGATGGTTTTAGCTTCCTTTCCCGCCGAGACTATCACCGGCGCAATGGAAAAATGTTTTGACCTGGGGCTGCCTCATCTGTTGTTTGCCGACGCCATGCTGGCCATCGTCGAGCAGAGGCTGATGAAAACACTATGTCTGAAATGCCGGCAGAAATACCGTCCGAGCCGCGAGGAGTATGACGAGATTGCCGATATTTTCGGTCGGGAGGCCTTTGAGAAGCTGAACTTTCCCTATTCCGATTCCTTCAGGCTGTACCACCCCGTCGGCTGCGATGAATGCGGACAAACCGGATACAGAGGGAAAACATGTGTCGCGGAAATATTCACCTTCACCCCGCAGATCAAACGCATGCTCCGGAGAAAGGAAAACATCGGTTCCATCTACCAGACGGCCCTCGACGAAGGCATGAACACACTGATCCGCGAGGCGCTTGCCAAGGTTCTGGCCGGGCATACCGACTACCGGCATGCCAGGCTTTCCTGCCTGCAGCAATCATACTAGTTTGTCTTTCCATTGGCTAAGCTTATTGAGCGCCTGAAGCGGGGTCATCGAAGAGACATCCAGCTCCCGCAGTTCGGCCAGCACCATGTCTTCGCTTTCGGCAAACAGACTCAGTTGCGGATTGGCCGGCTTTTCGACCTTTTCTCCACGGGCGATCCGCGGCATGCCGATCTCGTCGAACTCTCCCCTTTCCAGATTGGCAAGAATTTCCTTGGCTCTGGCGATCACCCTGGCCGGCACGCCGGCGATGCGCGCCACTTCAATACCATAACTGCGGCTGGCTCCGCCGCGGGTGATTTTGCGTAGAAAAATAATTTTTTCTCCCCATTCCTTAACGGCGATATTGTAATTTTTCACTCCCGGTTTGGATGCCGCAAGGTCGGTCAACTGATGATAATGAGTCGCAAAAAGCGTCCTGATGCCCCTGCCGCCGAAATCGTGGATGTACTCCGCCACTGCCCAAGCGATGCTCAGACCGTCAAAAGTGGATGTCCCCCGGCCCACCTCATCGAGAATGACCAGGGACCGCGACGTTGCCTGAGTCAGAATGCGCGCCGCTTCGGTCATTTCAACCATGAAGGTGCTTTGCCCTTTGCTCAAATTGTCCGCCGCGCCGATACGTGTAAATATTTTATCCACCACACCGATGCGGGCCCGCGCCGCCGGCACGAAACTGCCCATCTGCGCCAGCAGCACAATCAACGCGACCTGGCGTATATAAGTTGATTTGCCGGCCATGTTGGGTCCGGTAATCACCAACAGTCGGTTGTCCCCGAGATCGATAAGCGTATCATTGGCTACAAAACCGTCTTTTTTCAGAGCCTGCTCCACCACCGGATGACGGCCGTCGATAATCTCAATCACATCTTCTTCATCCACCTCCGGGCAGGTGAAAGAATATTTTTCCGCCGTCCGGGCCAGCGCGCAAAAAACATCCACCGCCGCCACGCGGGTGGCGTTGTGCTGAATCTCCGGTATATATGGGACAAGATCGTCACGTAGTTTGTTGAAGATTTCATTTTCCCGCTCGCGAATATTTTCTTCGGCGTTGAGTACTGTCTGCTCGAACTGTTTGAGCTCCTCATTGATATAACGCTCGGCATTGACGAGTGTCTGTTTACGCACATAGGAGTCGGGAACGGCGGCGATGTTTGCTTTGGTCACTTCGATATAGTAGCCAAATACATTGTTGAAGCCGATTTTCAGCGAGCTGATGCCCGTCGCCTGCCTTTCTTTCGCTTCGAGTCCCGCGATCCATTTTTTACCGTCACGGCTGATCAGACGCAAACGGTCAAGCTCCTCATCGAAGCCGTCGGCAATGAATCCCCCGTCAGCCGTGCGCGGGGGCGCCTGGGCGACAATCGCTGCCCGCAAGAGTTCTGTCACGGTTTCCAGGGGTTTGATTTCGTGACGTATCGCCGCGAGCGCCGGCACGGCGGCTCCTTCCAGCGATGCCTTAATCTGCGGTAAAATCTCCAGTGAGGCGGCCAGAGCATTTAGGTCTCTGGGCGTCGCCAGACCGAGCGCGACGCGGCCTGCCAGCCGTTCGAGGTCATAAGCGCCGGACAGAGCTTTCCTCAGCTCCTCCCTGAGCGTGTAATTGCCTTTTATTTCCGCCACGGCAGCCAGCCGCAGGCGTATCTTTTCCACATCGAGCAAAGGATAGGCCATCTGGCGACGCAAAAGCCTGGTGCCCATCGGCGTGATCGTTTCATTGATCAGTGAAAAAAGAGATCCGGCGCGCGATCCGTCCCCCAGCGTAAAAAATAACTCCAGGTTGCGCCGCGCAGTTTCGTCAATGACCAGATAAAGGTCCGGGTCATACCATTTTATTTCGGAGATATGCACGGCCCGCGTCATCTGCGTGTCGCGTACGTAGCCCAAAATCGCACCCGCGGCCACCGCCGCCGCCGCATGGCTGTTCACAGGCGATCGCTCAAGGACGCCGGCCTCGAGTTCCCGCTCCAGAAAGTCACGCGCGCGGGCCGGCGCGAACAATTCCTCTCCGACGGCACGAATGACACCGGGAGGCAACTGCTCCCCGAGTATTTTTTTTAAAAGCTGATCCGGAAATGAAGAGCTGATAAGCAGCTCCTGGAATTCCAGGCCGCCCAGCGCTTCGATGAGCGCCTCGCGCTCCTGAAATTCACCTGCCTGAAACTCGCCGGTGGACAGATCCACAAAGGCCAGACCGAAGACGCCGTCGCGGCAGGCGATCGAGGCCAGATAATGGTTCTCGCCGGCTTTCAGGTTTTCCTCATCCAGCACAAGGCCGGGGGTGATCACCCGGATGACATCGCGCCTGACAATTCCTTTGGCGTTTTTGGGGTCTTCCACCTGTTCGCATACCGCCACTTTAAATCCTTTTTCCACAAGCCTGGCAATATAGGAGGAAGCGGCATGGTGGGGAAAGCCGCACATCGGCACCGCGTCTTCTTTGGATTTGTTGCGGGACGTGAGAGTGATTTCCAAAAGCGGTGCGGCGGTAAGGGCATCTTCAAAGAAAATCTCGTAGAAATCGCCCATCCGGTAGAGCAAAATACAATCCGGATATTTTTCTTTAATCCCGGCGTACTGCTTCATTGCCGGTGTGAGGTTGACAGTTGCATTTAGCGCCATTTACCGTCATCCCCCTGCTCCAGATCTATATAATCCGGATGCCGACCGCCGCGCGGTCTGTTTTGTTGATCCGTTTTAGTGATGAAACGATTGGCAATCCAGCTTATCACGCTGATGATTAACGCCCCCAGAAAGGCCCATCCAAACCCGTCGATTTTAAAGCCGGGCACAAAGGCGGCCGTCAGAAGCAGCATCAGCGCATTGATGATGAAGGCAAACAGTCCCAGTGTGAGAACGGTCAAAGGCAGGGTCAAAATGAGCAGCACGGGCCGCATGAAGGTATTGATGATGCCCAGAATCGCGGCGGCGGCCAGCGCTGCGGCCAGCGATTCGACATGAATGCCGGGTAAAATGACCGCAGCAAGAAGTATGGCCGTGGTAATGACGATCCAGCGTATAAGAAGATACGTTATAAACTGTCCCTGATACATGAAACCTGCAACTTTCAGTTAAGAGTGTCATCCGGCACCATCGTTTTTGATTTCAGAAAAACCCAGGTGATGCTCAGTCCGCCCATCAATGACGTTTTCCTCTTGACCAGCGGGCTGTCTTCGAACGCCGCCCCGTGGAGAAAATCGGCGCTGATAAAAGTATTGAAAATAAGCTGCCGGTATCTTTTCCCCAATCCCAGCGTCAGCACCGCTCCGCTGTAGCCTCCGCCGGGCGAATAAACATGACGGCCGGCTACGGCATAGAAAGGCTCTACTTCATAAAAGTAACTGTGATATCCGCTGTCGGCAAACATGGGGCCGGCGGAAATCCCCGCATACAGACCGGTTCCCGGAATAACATCCCTTTTTTCAAAATTTAGCCGCGGGTTGAACACGACCCCTTCATAGCGCACAGAGCGGAAATCCGTGGAGAAAACGGCGCGCACCGGGAAGGCGGCGCTCAGGCGGCTTTGGCCGTCTTTCCCCTCAAAAAATTTTATATGCAGCGCAGGCCCCAGCTCAAAAGTCGGGTCCAGATCCTCCATGCCGGAGCGTGCGTCATTATGGCTTGAGCGCACCGGAACAGCACCGTAAACGCTCGTGTCGAGCGTTATCCGATCGCTTTTAAATATTCTGCCGGAAAGAACATTGTCCTGCACGCGTAAAATCCCTCCGCGATATACGGCGTAAGGATAAGGCAGGGCATAAGCCCTTGTTTTATTCGCGCCGCGGTAATCCGGCATGACCAGAAAACCGCCGCCGATACCCAGCTCCCACAGAGGTTTCTCTTCGCCCCACAGCGGGGCGGGAGCGGCCAGAAGAGCCGCCATCACGATGAAAACAGCAATACGTTGCACTTTCATCTTCCCCCGCCTCCTTCCGGCCATCAGAGGTCTCCTCTGTTAGCGGTCGAAAGTCTCAAACTTGTCTTTTTTCGCGCCGCAGACAGGACATTCATCGGGAAGCACACCGTCGGCTACATAGCCGCAGACCACGCAGACGTGATAAACAGTTTCCCGCTCTTCCATGAAATGGTTCATCGCTTCTTTATAGAGCTTGGCGTGGGTCTCTTCCACATCGCGGCTCTGGCTGAAATGCAAAAGAGCCGCCTTGTCGCCTGCTGCTTCAGCCATTTTGATAAAACTGTCATAGGCGACTTCCGCCACTGTTTTTTCCGACTCGAAGCTGGCGGCCAGATTTTCTTCCGTTGATTTAATTTCCCTCAATACGCGCAGGGCGCGTTTGCCGTGAATTTCCTCGGAAAAAGCGATGACGCGAAACAGGCGCGCCATCTGCATATAACCTTCCGCTTCCGCTTTGTCGGCAAAGGTTTTGAGGCGCAAAACCGCCTTCGCTTCACCCACATACGCCTGCTGCAGGGCGTCACGGATTCTGTCATCCATTTACAAACTCCTTTAGTGTTTTTTATCAGGCAGGTGAAAACTGGCTTTTGTCCGCTCCGCACACCGGGCAGGTCCAGTCCTCGGGCAAATCACGGAACTCGGTTCCCTTGGGGACGTTGTTTTCCGGGTCTCCGTTGGCCGGGTCATAGATATAACCGCAGATATCGCACACATACTTTTTCATAACAGTTCCTCCTCATTAGTTTGATAAATATCACTAAGACAATCTCTTATTCAACTGTGCCGCAACCGTTTTGCCCAGCTCGCGGCATTTGTTCAAAACATCCCCGTCCGGAACATGACGGACAGACACCGTATCAGCTACGATTTCCACTTTCATGGCCGCGAGCGTCGCCTCCAGGTCCTTTAGCGATTCCCCGCTCCAGCCGAAGGAACCGAACACGGCACCCGTCAGATTGGCGGGCTTGAGGCCTTTCATATACGTCATGACATCGGCCATCTGGGGCATCATGTGATTGTTCAGCGTCGGCGATCCGGCAATCAGCGCGCCCGCTTCCAGAACCTCGTAGAGCACCTCACTGCGGTGCGCGTCGTCGACGTTGAGCAGTTTGACGCGGATACCTTCCTCTGCCAGCGACTCGGCAATCGCTTTGGCCATCATCTCGGTGGAATGCCACATCGTCGCGTAAACCACCACGGCTTTTTTCACACGCACCTGACGGGCCCATTTATTGTATAAATTCAGGATGAAATTCAAGTCCTTGCGCCATACAGGACCGTGATCCGGCGCGATGATTTTAATCGTCCAGCCGCTTGCCGCAACTTTTTCCAGAGTTTTGAGCACCTGAGCGCTGAAGGGCAAAACGATATTGGCATAGTAGGTGGCCGCCTCATATTCGAGCATATCCGCGGCCAGTTCGTCATCGAAGCGCTCAAATGTGGCCAGATGCATACCAAAGGCATCCTGCGAGAAAAGCACACCGTCCTTTTCCAGATAGGAAAACATCGAATCCGGCCAGTGGATCATGCGGGTTTCCATAAATTTGAGATCCATATTGCCCAGAGACAGGCTCTGGCCGTCTTTCACCGTCTCGATGGAGTTGTTTTTATGGAAAATTTCACCCAGCGCCTTCACCCCCATCGCCGAGGCAAAAATCTTTTCCGGTTTCACCAGTTCCGCTACCTGCCACAGGCAGCCGGTATGATCCTGCTCGGAGTGGTTGGAGATAATGTAGTCGATTTTTGACGGATCCACCACGGAAGCGATGCGCGAAAGCATCTCATCCATAAAAGGGGCCTTGACCGTGTCGATGAGCGTGATTTTGTCCGCCATCACCAGATAAGCGTTGTAGGTGCTGCCATGGGGCGTCGTATAGCCGTGAAAATCACGGATCGCCCAATCAATGGCTCCTACCCAGTACACATGTTCACTGACTTTAACCGCCTGATAAATATTCGTCATTTGCATATCTCCTGTCTGTGTATTGGCATGGGCTGTAATATAAGCTTTGTTCCGTTAACGTCAACTGCTAATTTATCGCCTGCCTTCCGGGGGCGGCCCCGGCTCACCGGATCACGGCCGCTCCCTCGTCGAAAGCCTTCATATTGATAAGCCGCTTATCCGGGGACAGTGTTTTTTTGATTTCCTTTTCAAACATCCTGCGGTCAAAAGGCACCAGGCCCGTGGCCCCAAGAGCGCCGATCATCACAATATTGCTCAAAACCGGGTTACCCAGCCTCATCCCTATGTCTGTCGCGTCGATCATCCATGAGGAGGCGGCCAGCATTCGGAATTTTTCTTTGATTATTTCCGGCGCTGGATAGTCAAGCTCGCCGGTAATCACCCCGATGGGGTACACAGGCCGTGTGTTGGACAAAACGCTGACGGACGGTTTTCCGTAAACGGCCAGCACACGCAGTGCCTCCAGTGGCTCGAGCGCCACGATTACATCCGCCCCCCAGGCTGGTATCTGCGGACTTTTCACCTCATCGGGAGAAATGCGCAGGTGACTCATCACGGAACCGCCCCGCTGGGACATGCCGAACGTCTCGCCGATGGTCACGACATAGCCGGCATCCACCAGCATGCCCGCCAGCACGCGCGAGGCCATGACGTTTCCCTGGCCGCCCACACCGGTCAGAATCAGATTGAGTGTTTTTTCAAGCCCTCTCTTTTTCATATCATATTACCGCCTGTGCCTTTTCGATCGCCTTTTGCGGGCAGATCGACACGCACACGCCGCACCCGGCGCAGATAACCTCATCGACCACCGCCTTTTTTTTGTCTTTGTCCCAGGTGAGCGCCGGACAGCGAAACACCCGCGTGCACAAGCGGTTACAGCCGCAGGCATCCCCCAGACAAAGCTCTTCATTCACCCGCACATCAAATGTCTTTTTACCCTTCTTCTCGGGGCTTAGCGCACAGGCCTGCCGCAGGATGAGAACCTTCACCTCGCCCTTCTGAGCCAGATAACCGGTGAGTATTTTGGTTGTCGTATCGATATCGAACGGGTCGGCGATCACCACCTTCGCCCCAATGCCGCGGCACACGGCGGCGATGTCCACCGCCGGCACAGTTTCGCCAAGCGCACTTACCGTCAGACCGGGATGGGGCTGAAAACCCGTCATTGCAGTTCCGGCGTTATCCAGAACGATAAAAGTGATGTCCGCCCGGTTGTGCTGCGCGTTGATGAGCGCCGGTATCACCGCATGGTAAAAAGTGGAATCGCCGCATACCGCCAAAATCGGCTTTTCCAGACCAAAGGCGGATAGTTTGGCAAAGCCGCCGGCCAGACCGGTTCCGGAGCCCATCGAATGAAGCGTGGGCATGGTGTGATAGCCTGTTGCGGGCGAGAGAGCCGCCATCGAATAGCAGCCGATATCGCCGCAGACAAACCCTTCGCGCCCGTCGAGCGCAATGGCGCGGCGGATATTCCAAAAAGAGGCGCGGTGCGGGCACCCGGCGCAAAATGTCTGCTCGCGCGCGGGAATGAGGGAAGCCGCCTTTTTTATTTCCGACAGGTAAGAGGCAGGCGGCTTTTTTCGCCTCACCTTCATAATCCCGCCGATGGCGTCCGCGACAATGTCCGGGTTCAGCTCGCCCGCCGCGGGAAGCGTCCCGTCATATTTTCCGAAAAAGGTTTTGATGCCTGTCTTTCCCGCCATTGCCGCCGCCAGCACTTTGACGTTCTCCTCCAGAAAGGGCAGGACCTCCTCGACAACAAGAACCTTTGCGGCGCGTCCGAGATGTTTTCGCAAAAGCCTGTCCGGCAGGGGCCAAGTCGTGGCCAGTTTCAGAACACCTACGCGCCCCCGAAGCCCCAGCATCGACAGCGCCTCCCGGACATACAAAAAACAAACGCTGGACGTGATGACCAGCAACTCGGGCCTTGCCGGCCCTGTGTAGCTGTTGAAGGGGCTTTTTTCAAAAAGAGCCTCGACGGTTTTAAGCTTTTGTTGATGAAGCAGATGCTTGGCGACAACCGGAGTGCTGATCATCGGCCCGGTTTTAGAATCCATCACCGGCCCGTCGTATGAGAATTTCGCCCGCCGGGATCTGGCGGGAAGCTTTGCACACACCACATTGCCGCTGGCGTGCGACATGCGCGTCACGGAGCGGAGCATCACCACATTCCCGATGATTTCAGATAGCTCAAAGGCCCACTTCGTCAGGTCCTTCACCTCCTGAAAATCCGCCGGCTCCAGAAGCGGAATCTCGAGCATGCGCGCAAAATAGCGCGACTCCCCCTCGTTGACACTCGACAAAGCGCCCGGGTCTTCGCACGAAACAAGCACCAGTCCGCCACGCGTCCCGGATGCGGTCAGATGAAGGAGAAAATCCGACGCCACATTGACGCCGTTTTGCTTCATCACCGCCATCGCCCGCAGACCGGAAAAAGACGCGGCCGCGGCAACCTCAAGCGCTACTTTTTCATTGACCGACCACTCCACATACAGATTCCGCCGGTCCGCCACCGCCGCCAGCGACTCGATCACCTCCGACGACGGAGTTCCCGGATAACCGCTGGCCACGGCAAGGCCTGCCTCCAGCGCACCGCGCGCGATCGCCTCGTTGCCCAGAAACAGAACCGTTGATTTGTCCGGCGAAAGAAGCTTACTCATGAATCCCCATCCTGCCTTTTTTGTCGGGAAACAGATTTTACCCTGCCTGCTTTTTTATCCCGTGGCTGCGTGTGGTTTTTCAAATACAAAAGATTTTTCCCAGATCCGCTTTTGGCTACGATATTTTCCAGCCCCTGGCGCTTTTTTTCCACGGCCGCCTTTTTCAGCTCATCCAGAGCCCCGTCCGGCGCGTCACAAATTTCCAGCACTCCCTTTTCGCGCGCCAGACCGATCAATTCCTCCCCCCGGCGGGACCGGACAAGCACCTGATTCCAGCCGCTCATCTGGTGTTCGCCCATCCCGTAGCGGCCCGCGCCCACCGAGACATCGGCAAACTCGCCTGTGCTGTCCAGACAATAACGGCAGGCGCTGCGGATACAGGCCTCCACCTCGCCCAGCGGCACCTCCAGTGTCTTTTCCGCTGTGCAGAGCTCCAGCACATTTCGCCCCGGCGGTATATCCATCCGTTTGAGCTCCTCAAGCGGCAGACAATACTCGCCAAGCAGAGAGTGAAATTTTTCCGCCGCCAGCGTCCAGCCGCAAAACAGGCCGATAACCAGACCGATTGATTGCGCCCCCGTGTAGCCCTCGATGGCGGCCGTCCTTACTTTGGCCAGAGCCTGCGCCTGGCAGGGCGTGGCGACGATGCCGATTTTTTTCCGCCCTTCTTCCTTTATCCTATTAAATGCCGCCAGCGTCGGCGACACGGTGAACCTGCTTTTGGCGTACACGGCCAGATCGCTTTTGTTCGTGACCAGTCTGCCTTCCGGTTCTCCCTCTTTGTTTTGGCCGGAAACAAGCGCGGCCTCGACAAGATCTTCACTCATCGCCAGCTCCAGAAGAGCAGTGACCGTCCCGCCATGCTGCGCACGGGAGCGCACACCGGCATCCGCGGCACGCGCCAGAAAAAAGCCCTTTACCGGGCCGATTTCATCGGTGAGGTCATCGTGGTCGAAAAGCTGTTCTTTGAGTGACTGGTAATCGGTGGGCGTCCGGGGACAAAAAGCGTAGCACTTCCCGTCGGCGAGGTCGCAACGAAAGAGCTGCACCGTCCGGTCATGATAAAAAACCTGATACGGGCAAAGCTCCGCGCAGGCGCCGCAGCCGGTGCAAAGCCCCTGCGTAAGAACATATTTTTTTAGTCTGGCCTGCGCCCCGAGCTTAATCATCCATCATCCTCAAAAGAGATGAAATTGCTTATAGCGTAACACTAAAGTTGAGGCAAGCGAATGATGAGGCCGGGAAAGGACATAATAAAACCGGCAAAACAGCCGGCTTTTGACGCCCGGCCCCGACCAGGAGAGGCCCCCAAAAGCAGCGGCAGGCGCGCATCTCCGTCAGCGGTCAATGAATTGATTGATCCTGTCAAACATGCACGGCATGAAATCTCCCTTCCAGAAATGGTGGACACCACGACAAACATTCATAAAAGTGGTGTTTGGCGATATCCTCCGCCAGGCGCGTCCACTGAACTCCAGGGAAATGTATAAAACCGGCACATCCAGCGGCTTTGGTTTATAGTAAAAATGGTTGGAAAAGTAATATTTAAATCTATCGCCGACTCCCCCATCGTCATCGGGCAAATCCGCCGCATATTTGTTTGGCCCCGAGCGGTGGATTTGACGGATCAATTTGATCCTGTCCCTCCAACTGCGGTGCAAAAGATAACGCACAGGATGAGGGACATCTGTTATCCGGCACGACGATAACTTCATTTCCTTCCACACCTTCACCAGATGATTCAGGCGCCAGACGTCCTTTGTTTTGATGTTCAGATCATATATTTTTTTGTACGTCTTCACCAGGAGCTCATGACGCTCATCCGGCGGCACCCCCTTCAGACGCAAAAAAAATTCTTTTGTTTTAAAAATGGCCTGTGAAGATCTTCTGACCGAGATGATCACCGGATCGATCAAAACGATGGATTTTATTTCTTTTCCCAAACCGGCAAGAAGCCTGCCTGCTTCAAACCCGACCAGCGCCCCGGCGCAATACCCGACTATGGTATAAGGCCCTTCAGGCTGCGTTTCTATGATGCTGTCCACCCTTTCTGCGGCCATCTCTTCCAGAGACATTACTCGCTCTCCCTTTTGCGGAATATGAGGCAGGATGGGGTTGATCCGGCGCTTCTGGCCCATAAATTCCAGAAAATGTCTGATATGAGCGCCACCAAAATTGAAATCACCATAAAACAAATGGACAAGCTCCCTGCCTTCAGAGCCGGCCGGCACAAACTGTGTACCAGACAGGCTGAGTCTTTTTACCACTTCCCTGATCGTCCCGGCGTTAAAGATGAAGAACGGCGGCACTACCTTCCCGGTAAGATTTTCTATTTCAAACAACAACCGGGCGGCAAGCAACCAGTCTCTCCTGACCGGACAAAGAACATCGTCAATCGTCAACTGATCATTACCCAGCACACCACGGCTTATTTTCAGCAGGGCGTCGGTCAGTTGCAAATCGTCCGGAGATTCTTTTTTTTCGCTGTCCATAAACAAAACTCGGCAAATATTTTACGGCTCGTTCCGGCGGCGGTGACTCTCCTTATTGAGCCGGGCACCGCAGGAGCTTTCCCCTATAATAAAGCCCGACCGGTAGCTCTTATAACTCCGGATACAAAATGTCCAGTTTCAGTTTTGCAAATGCCGCACAATTATCAATTTATTAAGGATTCTTTTCAATATCCATCTAAATCGAGAAAAAACATGACAATTTTTCCCGCTTGACCAAGTATTTCATAAGTGGTAATTTTTCATGTAAGTGGTTGACAACGACGCCCGGTTGTAATATGTAACCGCTTCGTTATTTCCGGTGCGCCGGAAATAATCTGAATTGTTTGAAAAAAATATTCCCCAGTAGCTCAGTCGGTAGAGCGGCTGGCTGTTAACCAGCATGTCCGTGGTTCGAGTCCGCGCTGGGGAGCCAAAATGAAAGAGCCCGTTTGTAAACGGGCTCTTTTTTCAGGTGATAACATGCCGCTGGCAGCGAGCCGTTCCGAAGCGATGTTTTTCGAGAAGCAAATCAAAAACAGAGGAGCCTTTCGCTACGTACATGAGCTCAGCCGGCAACTTCTCCATCCTGATATTCAACGCAAACCATTAAAATAACCGGACAAACACCTTGACAAGGCCTGGCAGTTTGATACTTTAGCCCCTGTTTGACATAATTTGTGTAAATGCATACGCCGGACAGGCCGGAAAAAACGCCTCCAGGTCACAAACATGGATGGTTCAGTCTTCATGGCATTGAGGCCGTACTGCCGGCTATGTCTTGTATGGTAAACAGGACATAAACTGGACAAACAGGACAATAATAAACAATGATACCAAAAGAATGTAAACGCCTGGCTGAAATGGTTTTCTCCATTGCCGTGGTTTCGAAGCACTCGGCCCGGGAGAAGTCCATTCGCCGTTACGGCGACATGACGCTACTGCTGGTCTATGACGAACTGAACGGCGTGATGGGTCTTGTCGCGTCCGCAAAAATGATAGAAAACCCCACAGTTATCGGCCAGATGATGGGGCGTGAAGAGTTGATCTGCCGGCATGTTCCTACCCATAGGGTATGTATGCTTGTATTGAACGCATACACGTGTGCATACGCATATGTGCGCGGAGTTTATGCGTTAACGAGCCTAATCAACGGGACGAACCGCCTAACCGTACCACCGGTTTGTCATATTGGCGGCCTTGGCCACCGACGGGGATGCGCAAGTGGTTTGAGAAATATCTGGAGGAACTGACTCAGGAAAAACTCCCACCACACTTGGTATGAGTCTCTTCGCTTGCAACCTCTGGAAAAACGGCCATGCTCGACCGTCACCGCCGGCAACGGAAAAGAGCAGAGGTGTTGCTGCACAGCATGGGAGATTGGGGTAGAAATCTACTTGCTGAACTCATTGAGAATGAGGCATTGTAAAGAATGAAGTTATGGGAGTGTGATGTAGGTATTGGGAGCAGCTAGTATGAGCAAAAACATGACCAGTGAAATTATCGACCGAATATTCAAGGAGCCGGGCATCGAATACGAACTCACCGAGTTTGAAGCTCTGGGCAAACCAATTCGTGAAATTCTAGACATCCAAGCCAAAACCGCGGATACCGGTCGGGATGCCGGTAAAACCAAGTACTTTCTCAAAAGCCAGGTTCCTTTTGCGTCAGGCAAGGAGGAAGTTCAGGTCCATGTGGAGGGCGGTAAGTCCGCGCCCGAGGAGATCATCCGCCAGCTATGGGTGTACAAGTTGATCCACCATTACGGTTACCAGCCGGATGAGATCGACCTGGAAAAAAGCGTTCAGTTCGGCACCGAGGTGGGTACCAAAGCGGCCGACATCATCGTGTATACGGATAACACCAAAGAAACTCCCAAAATTATTGTCGAATGCAAGAAGCTCAAGCGCAAGGACGGTATCGAGCAGCTTAAAAGCTACATGAACGCCGAGGGCGCACCGGTAGCGGTCTGGTCCAACGGCAGCGACAGTGTGATTCTTTATCGTCCCTATCCCAGGGAATTCGATGACACCCTGGTGGATATTCCCCGGCGCGGCCAGGAACCCAATGATGTGCTGGATGCCAAAAAGACCCTGCTGCAGCTCAGAACAGAATTCAACTTCAAGAAGATCGTCCAGTATCTGGAAGAGCTGGTTCTGGCTGACAGCGGCAAGGACGAGTTCAACGAAATCTTCAAACTCATTTTCGCCAAAATATGGGATGAACGCGAGGCCCAGGAAAACCGTAAGGACAAAGTAGTGGAATTCCGGAAGGCCCTGGACCCGGATATCACCTACGACCGCATCAATGCCTTATTTCACAAGGCCTGTGAGGAGTGGCCCGGTATCTTCCGGGACGGCGAAGACATCGAGCTTACCAAGCGCCACCTGCAGGTCTGCGTGGGACCAATTGAGGGCGTGCGGCTGCTGGGATCGAACCTGCGAGTCATGGACGATGCGTTCGAATACTTGCTGCCCACCGAGGCCAAGAAAAAGAAGGGCCAGTTTTTCACCCCCCGCCATGTGGTGGAGATGTGCGTACGCATACTCAACCCCAAAGCAAACGAATATGTCATGGATCCGGCCTGTGGCTCGGCCGGATTCTTATTGCACGCCATGGAGTGGTGCTACCCGGCCCAGGGCCACGACAAGCGGGAGCTGCGCAAATTCAAGTACGCCTCCAAATACCTGTGGGGCATCGACTTTGAAACACGCGCGGCCAAAACTGCTCGGGCTTTAATGCTCATCGCCGGCGATGGCCACACCAACATCTTCGGACCGGATGTGAGCAGCCTGGACCCCAATACCTGGTACGAAACCGCCTCGGGACAGGCCCTGATGCACGGGTTGCGGGAAAAGAAGCTGACCATCAAAAAGATTCCAGCCCAAGAGACCTTGCGGGATGATGATCATGCCTGGACATACTTTGAGAACCTGAAGTTCGACGTGATCCTCACCAATCCCCCCTTTGCCGGCGAGATGAAGGACCGCAAGATGCTGGCCCATTACGAGCTGGCCAAGCCGGCCCTCAAGCGCGCCAGGGATAAGGCCCCCAAGGAGGAGCGCGACGTACTCTTCATTGAAAGGGTACTCAAGATGCTCAAACCCGGGGGGCGGGCCGCCATTGTGTTGCCCCAGGGCAAGTTCAACAATTCGTCCCTGGCCTTCATCCGCGAGTGGATTTTGAAAAAAGCGCGTCTGCTGGCTGTGGTGGGACTGCACCCTAACACTTTCAAGCCCCATACCGGCACCAAAACCTCGGTGCTGCTCATTCAAAAATATACCGAAAAACAATTGACGGAAATAGAGCAGGTCAAGCAGGAGGTGGCCGCGGCCTGTCCGGATTACGAACAACAGGTCAGGGATCTGATCGCCAGGTATCAGTACGATTTTGATGTGCCGGATGAAAATATTCCCGAAGAAATCGTCGACCTCATGGCGGAAAACTTTGCCGAGCCGGAATCGGAACTACCTGACACCGAGCCGGGCGAGAGGGATTATGAACTGGAAGAGCCCGAATTGTTGATGACCGCCGAAGGCTACCCTACACTGGAAGAACGGATCAGCGATGCCGAAGAGAAACGCGACAGCCTCAAGGCGGAATTGATCCGGGTCAAGCAGAAGCTGGACGATCTTTCCAGCGATCTCGAGGCCCTCCAGCAGCAACACAAGATGGAGATTGAGGCCATCAGCCAACAGTGGGAAGGCACCAAACGCGAGTTGCAGATTCATCTCAAACCGATCAAGTCGGAGCACAAGGCGGCCGTGAAAAGGCTCAAGGACAAGCAGAAAATCAAAGAGCGAACCTGGAAGGCCGAAATCAAAGCTCTGGGAAAGGCCATCCCCGAAGCAGAGACCGCGGTCAAGTTACTCAGCAACAAGGGCAAGCTGGAACTGATCTTGGAGGACCCGGACCTGATCGGAACTTTGAAGGAACGCTGGATTGCGGCCGAAGCGGCCCAGCGCCTGGACTACCCGATCTTTATGGCCGTGAGTGAGCGCGGCGGCAAGAACAACTCCGGCGACTACGTGTACCGGGTAGACGAAGACGGCCATCTGATGGAATTCCCCGACGGCCACCCCCAGGAGGGGCAGCGCGTGGTGGATCAGGATTTAGTCAATTACGACCTGACAGCGGCGGACTTGGCGGATACGTCCACAATCCCCGAGGAAAAACTCTGTGTGGCTGAGGCTTTTGTGCGCTTTGCCCAGGATCAGGGATTTGATTTCTGGGAGGTGGGGTAATGGCGGCCATCAACCGGGTAATGTTAAGCGAAGCAGTTCATAATAATCGTTTTTCTGCAGAATTTTTCGATCCTCAATATGTCTTTAAACCTTCAGCTACGTCAACATGGCTTCCCATCGGCCGTATTTTAAAAAAATGCGAGTATGGAATATCAATTTCAATGAACATGGAAGGTGATGGCTACCCAATTTTTCGTATGAATGAACTCGAGAATTGTTTCGCACTCAGGCCCGAAAAATTCGCTGCAATCCCTAAATTCCTTTTCCAACAATATAAATTAAATAAAGACGATGTACTTTTCAACAGGACAAATTCTTTCGAATTTGTCGGAAGAACGGGAATTGTCAAAGACCAAACTGATTGCACTTTTGCATCTTACTTGATCAGGCTTGTACCAGATCCTAATATTGTTTTACCGGAATATCTTACAGTTTATTTGAACACACCTTTTGGTATAGGCCAAATCAAGCGGCGTGCCATGAGGTCTATCAATCAGGCTAATGTCAGCGGTGCTGAAGTCAAAAAGATACTGATACCAATTGTTGCTGTTGCCGAACAGCAAAAGGTTGCGAATGATCTTAATTATGCTTTTAGTGCAGCCCGCAAAGGTGAGCAAATTTACAAAGACGCCCAAAATCTCCTTGAATCCGAACTTGGCCTGGACAAGCTTAAGTTCAATAAACCGGTAGGCTACACGGCACGGTTCAGCACTGTGGGACTTAGCGAAGCCTTTAATGCAAGGAGGTTTGATGCCCAATGCTTTTCTCCCAGTGCAGTTTTTTATGAAAGCTGGCTACGCCAGCATAATCAATGCGACCCTCTGAATAAGCTGTTTGAAGCAAAAATCAAGGGGAGACAACAGGAAGAGACAGAAAAAGGAATAACTGATTATTGTAGTATTAAGCATATTTCCGGGCATGAACTGACAGGCGCGGCCAAGTGCCTGCCATCACCAGATACCCCGTTAGCAACTCAAAATGACCTTCTTCTGGCTATTACCGGCGCAACGATCGGAAAAATCGGCATTGTTAAGCGATACAAGCAACTGGCTTTTTCGGGAGATCTTCTTTGTTTAAAGATTTCTCCTGAAATTGATCCTCATTACCTGCTGGTTGTTTTGGATCACACAATAGGACAAGTGCAATTCAATCGTTGGATAACCGGATCGACAAACGGCCATCTTGCACCTCGTGATGTTGGAAAGGTTTTGGTACCTCGTCTTAGAAACTCTATTGAAACACGCATTGCAGGACTTGTGGAAGAGTCCTTGAGAAAGCGCCTTGAGTCAGAAAAACTTCTCGAGCAAGCCAAATCCCGTGTGGAGCAGTTGATCGAGGAAATAGCTGAAAAACAAGGGGGAAAACCATAATGCAGATTCTCCGCCCAACACCCATCTATCGCCTTCTGCATATCGAAAACCTTGCGGTGATTCTGGACTGTGGCGGGATGTATGCACCCAATCACACCCCTGAAGACACTTGCGATTATCGGGCGATTCATAATATGGATATCCAGCATATCCGCCGACAGCGTCCCATCGTCTGCGGTCCGGGTGGCACAGTGCACGATTATGTGGCCTTCTATTTTGGGCCGCGCTCGCCCATGCTCCTTCAATTGCACACGGGTGGAGTGGACGGTTACGATGAAGGCCAGGAGCCGTTAATCTATGCAGTGTCAACGGTCGAGACCATCGTTGACGCGCAACTTGAATTTGTATTCTCTGACGGCCACGGCATTGCCGCTTTCTCCCAATGGTTTGAGGATCTCAATGATCTGGATAAGGTTGATTGGGGCATGGTTTCTGCCGATTACTGGGCGGATACCGTGGATGACATGGATCGCCAACGGCGCAAACAGGCCGAATTTCTAGTGTATCGATTCTGCCCATGGAAAGTGATTAAGCAGATCGGCGTGTTGAACAAGGTCGTCAAGCAAAGGGTTGAGCGAATTTTGGACCGAAATAACATTTCCATGCCGGTGGAGGTGTGCCGGCAATGGTACTACTAACAACCGGGAGGGTAAGAAAAAATGATTGAACCGGCCCGCGGCAATATTCTTACAGATGACAGTGTGGAAGCCCTGGTCAACACAGTGAACTGTGTCGGGGTAATGGGTAAGGGTATCGCCTTGCAGTTCAAGAAGGCCTTCCCAGAGAATTTTAAAGCCTACGAAATCGCCTGCCGTAGGGAAGAGATTACCCCCGGGCGTATGTTCGTGTTCGAAACGGGCCAGATGTTCAATCCGCGCTTTATCATCAACTTTCCTACCAAACGGCATTGGCGTGACAAAAGCCGTTATGAGGATATCGAAAGCGGCCTCAAGGCCCTGGTGCAGGAAGTGCGGCAGCGAAAGATTCGATCCATCGCCATTCCTCCGTTGGGTTCCGGTTTGGGCGGTTTGCAGTGGAGCCGAGTCAGGAGCATGATTGAATCGGCATTTGCGGAAATACCAGAAGTTCGAGTTCGGCTTTACGAACCCAAAGGCACACCGGCGGCCAAAGATATGCCTGTGGGTACCGCCAAACCGAAGATGACTGTGGCCCGGGCCTTGCTCATCAAGTTGATGAAACAGTATACACGATTCGCATACCGGTTGACACTTCTGGAGATACAGAAGCTTGCCTATTTTTTGCAGGAATCGGGTATGGACCTGAAGTTGCGGTATGTTAAACACCTGTATGGTCCCTATGCCCATAACCTTAACAAGGTGCTGGAAATACTAGAAGGACACCATATTCAGGGGTATGGAGATACCCAGAAACCGGATATGGAAATTACGCTGCTGCCTGATGCCGAAAAAACCGCCGACCACTTCCTTCAGATTAATCAGAACGCCGCAGAGCATCTCGAGCGGGTGGCGAATCTCGTGGATGGATTTGAAACGCCTTACGGCATGGAGTTGCTATCTTCGGTTCATTTTGCGGCTATCCATGACGGAGCAGTTTCGGATGCAGAAAGCGTTGTCGCTGCCATGGCCCGTTGGAGTGATCGTAAACGGCGCTTGTTCAAGCCGCCGCATATCCAACTGGCATGGGAGCGGCTTCAAGATGAGGGATGGCTGAACATGTCACAAGCCAGCGGGAGATAAAACCATGAAACTATCCGAAGAAGACCAGCAATTGCTGGATGAATTGTGCCGGCAAAACAATGTGACTCCGACCAAGGTGCGCAAGCTGCTGGAAACGGTTTACGATTATGAATTCAAAGAGCGGCGTACGGGCGTTTATGACGCCTTGCGGGAAGTTTTGAAAAGTCGCTCGGTTGCTGACGGGAGGGACTTGTCATGAGCCAGGACATCGACCGCTTCGTAAAAGACCCGAGCCTTCTGATTGATTTGGTTCGCAATGTCATCGATCGAATCGATTGCGGGTCTGATAATGCGGGTAGTGGTGAAAAAGCGACACAACTTCGGGAAATCGCCAACGCCGTTGAGAACCTGGAAAAAAAGGGAGTGCCGGTGCCGGACGTCCTTCGGGCTGAAAAGACCCGGCTGGCGGCTGATTTGGCTATTCAATCTCAGTCTGAGCAAACTTTGCAGGATATCGCAGACGAATTCACCGGGATTGTCAAAGACCTGAACGCGCGGCTCGGTCTGGGTGACGCTGTGACCAAACCCAAGAAACCTGGTGCAAAACGCTCACGAACGCCCAAGACGGATAAAAATGTCCTACGCAAGCATATTATCAAAGCCTTACAGACATTGGGCGGCAGGGCCAAGGTCCCGGATGTTATCGAGCAAATGGGCCGCCAATTGGAAGATAAATTGCTGCCCGGCGATTTGGAATGGCGCGAGAGCACCAACGAATATGCCTGGCAGAACAACGCCAAATGGGAGCGTTATTCCATGACTCAGGATGGAACACTGCGCAGCGACTCCCCGCGAGGCTACTGGGAACTTGGTGAGGGCCAAAAATGAAATTCCGCAAACTGACCATCGAAAACTATAAGTCCTTTCAGTTCGCCACGGAAATCCGTTTCCAGGTGGGCGAAGACGGCCGGAGTATTTTTTTGATCGGCGGCATGAACGGCGCGGGCAAAACTTCTATTATGGAGGCGATTAATTTTTGCTTGTACGGAGCCAAGGCAGACGCAATTTTCCGCAGCATCAATCGCCGGGAAAAGGCCCGGGGCAATGCATCGGTTTCTTTTGAGCTTGTGATGGAGATGGACGACCTTTCGGAGCTAGTGGTCAAGCGCTCCTGGAGTGCTGGCGTGGCAGATGACCCCAGACCCAAGGATCTGACAGAACGGCTGGTGGTGGCACGCGACGGCAAGCGGGTCTCGGTGCAGAACCAGGAGATCTGGCAGGACTTTATCCGCTCCATAATCCCGCCGGGCATCACCCAGTTCTTCTTTTTTGATGGGGAGAAAATACAGGTCATTGCCGCTGACGACCACTCGGAGGTGCGGCTGAAATCCTCTCTGGAAGCCGCCCTGGGCATCCAGTACATCAACCGGCTGGCGGCTGATATCCTCTATATCAAGAACGAGGAGCGCAAGGGGTTTGTGGAAATTTCCGACGAAGACCTGGATTTCAAGCAAAGCGAGTTGAAAAAAGAGCGCAGCAAGTTGACCCGCTGTGAAACAGAGCGGGAGCAAGTGCAGCAAGAATTAGCGGAATTCAAGCAGCAGCTCGAAGATGCTCGGAACAGGTTTACCGCGACCTTTCAGGCCGAACCGGAAACACGCGAGACTATACGCACCAATGAAAAAAAACGCATTCAGGCCGCAAATCGCTTGGCCCAGGTGGAAAGTGAAATTCGAGGGTTGTGCGAAAAAACCCTGCCGTTTGCCATCACCGGCAGGTTGTTCGAGCGCATGCGACAACAGATCGAGTCCGAACGGGAATCCGCCGGCAGCGAGGCTATTAGAGAAAACGCTGCCGCCCTGGCAAAGCGGATTGTGCGGGCAGTGGAAGAGCCGGAGCCGATTTATCGGGAGACGCTGTCGGCCGAAAAGATGGCAGAGTTGGAGCAGCGCATCTTCCGGCTGCTCAGAGAGGGCGATTCTCGAGGAGCGGTGGCGCGGATACTGGATCTTTCCGACCGTGATGCGGCCCGGGTGCTCAACAAGATGGAAGAGTTGGAAAGCGGGGAGGTGTTTCTGCTCAGACCATTGCTTGAAGAAAAACGGGAGTTGGCCGCTCAGATCCGCAGGCTTGAAGGTTTGAGTCAGATCGGTCTGCAGTCTGAATCGGAAAGAGAGCTTTTCGAACAGCTGCAGAATGAAATGGAGGGCTGTTCGACCCAAATCGGCCGCAAGACCGAACAATTGCGCCTTCTGGAGGAAGAAGTTCTGTCTCTTGAAAAACGGATCACAGCCATTGAGATGGAGATTGAAAAACTCTACGAAAAACACCACGTCTCCAAGGAAAGGGTTGAGTTTATCCAGGAATGCGACGCCATTGCCGGGGTGCTAAATCAATTCGTTGTGCGGTTGCGCAAAAATAAAATCCATCTCCTGCAGGAAAAGACCTTTGAAATGTATCGTCAGCTTTCCAGCCGCAGCGGCTTGATCAAAGATATCATCATCGACGACAAGAGCTACGAGATACGCATCTCCGACCGCAACGGCCATGACATTAAAAAATCGGGGCTATCCGCCGGCGAAAAAGAAGTGTTTGCCGTCTCCCTGCTGTGGGGTCTGGCCCAGACCAGTCAATTGAACCTGCCCATCGTCATCGATACGCCCTTGTCCCGTCTAGACAGCACTCACCGCGATAATATTGTGAACAACTACTTTCCAAATGCCGGGGAGCAGGTGATCATATTGTCCACCGACACCGAGATCGACAAGGACTACTATCGAACACTTAAAACCCGTCTGAGCGGAGCCGGGCTTCTGGTGTTTGATCAGCAGCGGGAGCTGACGACATTTAAGGAAGGATACTTCTGGGAGAATTAAATTATGGCCGACCGACTGTACACATCCAATGAAGCGGATGAGGTGCTCAGTGCTTTGAGGTTTGAAACCAAACTGGAAAAGGCAACCCTGGCCCGCATGGCTTTTGCCCTGTCCCTGGTCAAGGAAGGACCGAATGTCGCGCAGAGCACCAGTTTCACCGGCGCTGAGATGAAGCGCCCTACATTTGTGGGCGAAGATGAAATTTTCATACGAGCGCTGATCTGCCATGTATACAGCAGACGTGACATCGATGAAGACGGCTTCTTTTCCAACCGCTCTATCATAAAAAACCATATCGACAGCGGGGCCGAGATGCTGAGCCGTCTGTATCAGGACTGCGGCCGAGATGCCGACACTTTGCTGAAACATCTGGTTAACGAAGTGGAGTTCAGTGGACGTCGGGAAACCGCCGGGCATGGACTGGATATTTTCATTGGCCGGACCCTGTTGCAGAAGCATGAAATGATCATGGAGCTTAACAATACTGCCAAGCATGCCAATTCGCACCTTGCCATCATGGGCAAGCCGGGTACGGGAAAAACCCAATTCGTATTGAAAATCCTTACCGATATCCGCCAGCAGTCCAACTATCAGACCAATTTTATCTATTTCGATTACAAGGGCGATGTGGTAGACAATGCGCGATTCCTTGAAGCTGCCAAGGTCCATCCCTTCAGGCTGCTCCAAGGTGGAGAAAGCCTGCCTATCAATCCTTTTGTCCTGCCGGCCTATGATGAGCAGACGATCAATGTGTCGGCCCGGGAAAAGGCCGAAAGCTTTGCCTCAATCAACAGTAAACTGGGGGTGGTGCAAAAGGGTAATTTGACCGAGGCGATACGTGCCGCATATGCGCAACGTGCCGATTCTGCGGCCCCTTATCCGGATTTCCACGATGTGTACAGCATGGTGACGACCATGTACGAAGAGGATAACAAAAAAGACGACAGCCTTATCGAGGTACTGCGGGATCTCTCCGATTTTGAACTGTTCTGGCAACATGGAAGTGATGTGGCCCCCATTGACCGGCTTTCCAATCGAACATTGCTGATAGATGTGCATGCAATGCCGGTGTTGAAGGAATTGGTGGCCTACTTGGTGATCGAGCGGCTCTACAAAGAAATGGCGCTGTTGCCCGACAGCCCGGTCCGGGACGGGCGGCGCACCATTCGATCCATCCTGGTCATTGACGAGGCCCACAACTACCTGAGCCAGCGGAATATCTTTCTCCAGCGCATCATTCGCGAGGGGCGCTCCAAGGGAATCGTGGTATTTTTTGCCAGCCAATCCCCCAACGATTACCAGCAGAGATTTTTCAATTTTCAGGAGTTGCTGGAGTTTGCATTCATCTTTCAATGCGAAGGGGTTTCGGCGGCATCTGTTCAAGACATCCTGGGCTGCAGCAACAAAACCGCAAAAGACCTGCAAACTGAAATTGCTCGCTTGGAACCATGGCAGGTTGTGGCCCGCAGCCCCCAAACGACAGAGGAGTTCGTAAAATTCACCGCAGAGGCATTTTATAAAAACTACTAAATGTTGCATATAGGGGTAGCGTACCATTGAGTAACTGGATGAACTTGAAAAGCACATCAATGAACTTGTTTCCGAACTGTCGGAAATCATCCAAGGTTTGCAAAAAGAAATAGCTAATGCAAAGAAAGCGGTTTCCTTTGATCAGCTTAAAGAAATCCCAAACGCCAGCGCCCGTATGGAAAGGTAGGGAATTCCTGTACCAACCGAACTCAACGTACTGAAAATCAATCTTTTTTCGGAATACGCGTTTCATCAAGAACGGGTTTACCTTTACCGAAAGATTAAAGAGCACATCGGTGGTTTGCTGCAGCGTGAAACACCTCGCGTCCAGAGACAAACAAGCATTGTGAATCCCTTTGTTTCTGAATTCGTGTCTCAAAAAGTAGATTGCATTACACTACATGGTATGGTGAACAAAAGCGAGACAACGGAGGAGGCGTAAGTTGTCCGGAGTTGTCTCGCGCTGGAGTTTAAGGAGGAACGTACCATGATAGAAAGCAAGGAAAAACAGTCCGTGCCCGTGCCGTCTTCGGCCAGGAAGCGTCGTTTTTTGTCTCCTGAGAAGAAGTATCAGATATTTTTGGAAACCCAGGGCGGTAAAACTCCTGTCGGGGAAGTATTGCGTCGCGAGGGGCTTTATTCCACTGACCTTGTCCGCATCCGGGAGA
>Ga0208196_1000562_pt1 | contig 47678 bp, 40 predicted proteins | sample AD_JPNNA7_MetaG_FD_184443 | JGI IMG/M metagenome (GOLD analysis project Ga0208196, IMG submission 184443) | Active sludge microbial communities of municipal wastewater-treating anaerobic digesters from Japan - AD_JPNNA7_MetaG (SPAdes) (version 2) | ecosystem: Engineered > Bioreactor > Anaerobic...
TTTTTCGCGCCAAAATTTTGCCGCCCCCCTAGGGGGGCGCCTCGGCTCTTTGGCCAGGGCTTGGGCACCGTCAGGCGCCCCTGTTCAGACCATGGCCGGACTGATCCATCTCTTTGTGGAATTATCCCTGCGGAATTTTTTTCGGTTTTGCTGTTGACGTTGCCCGGGGCAATGGGGCATTATCCTCCTACGGTGAGTAGTCGGCCCTGACGGGTCCGGTTTAGAAAATGCTGCCGCCCTTGGGCAAGGAGAGCGAACGATGAAAAAAATACTGTTGTATGTAATGATCGGGTTGATGATGACCGCCACGGTCGGCATGGCCCAAGGTCGGGGCAAGGGCAAAGCGGAGCAGGATCAAGCCTCCGGCCCCGTGACCCATCCCCAATTGGCTGAACTGCTGGTGCGGACTCTTGGCCTGCTGCGCTTCCTGCCGGCCGCGCCCACTTCCCAGCAACTCTTTGACATCTTGATGCAGAACGGCATCGTGCCGGAAAAGGGCTGGGAGCTCTCCGCCGTGGTCAGCAAGGGCGATCTCGCCCGCGTGCTCGTGCAGGCCATGAAGGCCCACGATATGGTCGAAAACCCCAACGATCCGCAGGCGTGGATTGACGCGCTGAAGAGCCTTGGAATTTCCCTCGACCGCCTGAGCGAGACGATCCAAAGCGTGGAAACCCTGCCCAACCCGATGGGCCAGGATATCACCGTGCAGTCCGCCGACCCCTTGATTTTCGCCCAGAACTTCACGCCCGGCGGCACCATTCAATACACGGTGGACCTGAACCTCGTGACCCGCGTGTTCACCGAACTGCAAATGATCAATGGCGAGTTCCGCCCCATCCGGCCCACCCCTCACTAATTGCAACCCGCAAGAAACTGTCAACCCTTACAAGGAAATATGGCCATGAAACAAATCCGAATTGCGATGATAATGGGCTGCAGCTTGTTGGTGGCGGCGCTGGCGGCCAGCGCGGAATCGCCCGTGCACCTCAACAACCGCCTGCGCTTGGGCTTCGACGACAACGTCTATCAGGCTGGCACGGCAACCTTGATTGACGGCACCACGGTCCACCACCGGAAGACGGACAGCTTCCGCGTGCTGGAAGAGCTCGAGCTGCTGGTGAACATGAATCAGCCCCGGACCTACTTGGGCCTGCGCTACCGCCCGTCGTTCATCTGGTATTCCGATCGTGACGAGGACAGCACCGACTTCCTGAACGATCTGGACCTGAACTTCACGCACAATTTCACGCCCAACTTGCAGTTGGCCTTGAGCGACACGCTCCGCGCCAGCCAGTTGCCGGAATTGCAGGAAGACAACTACATCGTCCGCGGCATGGATGACAACTACTACAACTCCGCCATCGCCACGCTGGCCATCAGCCTGCGCCCGGAAACCCGCTTGGATATCTCCGGTCGCTACATCACGCTGATTTATGATTCCGATTCCGATGCCAAGAAAAACGGCGATTACTACAGCCTGGTGGGCGGTGCCACCCTGCGCCAGCAATTGGCCAGCCGCACGACCCTCATGGGCGACTTCCGCTACCAGACCGTGGTGTATAACGAGGCGGATGCGGCCCATAACCGCGACAGTGACTCTGTGTTCGGCGGCTTGGGCATCGAACAGACCGTCAGCTCCAAGCTGACTGCCAGCCTCCGTTCCGGTGTGGAACAGCGCATGTACGACAGCGACCAGTACGACGATAACACCGCGCCGTATGTTGACCTGTCCCTGACCTTCCTGCCGAGCCCGGCCACCCGCATCACCGCGGCCACGTCCTACTCCATCTATGAGTCGGACATTGCCAACTACCTCAGCCAGGACCGCACCTATGTCTCCCTCAGCTTGGCCCACGACTTCACCGCGAAGTTGAGCTTCTACATCAGCGGCGCCTACTCGCTGAACCAATACGAAAACGATTACTCCCTCAACCCGCGGTTCGGCGACTACGACGAGAACTCCTACCTCGTCAGCACGCGCTTGGCATACCGGGTCAATCGCATCAACTGGGTGGAAATCGGTTACCAGTATGTGAAGCTCGACAGCGATGTGCCGGGCCGCGAAAACTACGACCGGAACCGCGCGGACATTGGCTGGAAGATCCAACTGTTCTAGTCCTTCGCGGGCGAGGCAGGCGACCGGCAACGGTCGCCTCCTCTATGTTCACGTATGCCGGTCACACCGGCGCGGGCGGGTCATCCCGCCCGAATGTTCAGGATAACAAGACATGGCCGAAGAATCCCAAACAACTGCGTTACACTTCCTCGATTATTGGCGGGTCATCCGCGATCGCAAGGAGGTCATTCTGGCGGTGGCGCTGCTGACCATCGTGTCCGGTACGGCCTACACGCTGATGATGCCGAAGAAATATACCGCGCTCACCCAGATTCAGGTGCGCGAAGATGCCATGGATGTGGACCCGTTTTACCAGCGGGATATCAACCGCATGGGCTACAACCCGTTCTTCCTGATGACGCAGGAAAAAATCCTGAAGTCCAAGCCGGTGCTCACCACCGTGATCCGCAACCTGAACCTGCAGAAGGTGTGGGGCGCGCAACTCAACGAGGACAAGTCGGCCATCACGCCGGAACTGGCCCTGCAAATCCTGCAGCGTAGCATCCGCGTCGAACAGGACCGCGACACCATGCTGATGAACATCAGCGCCACCAGCGAGGATCCCAAACAGGCCGCGGCCATCGCCAATGAAATTGCCAATGTCTATCGCGAGCGGCGCCTCGCCGACAAACGCCGCGAAATCCAGCACGCCATTGACGCTATGAGCAATGAGGTGCGCAAGCAGCAGGAGCGCGTGGAGGAGGCGGAAGCCGAGCTCGAACGAATCCGCCAGGAGCGCGGCATTGCCCTCATCGGCCGCGGCCTCATGAGCATCCGGGTGGAAAGCACCCGCCTGAATGCGCTGGAAAACGAGCGCAGCGCCGCCCGGGTGGACATGCTTGTGCGCAAGGCGCGCATGGATCAGTTGGAGGATTTGGAAGGCGACAAACTGATGGATGCCGCCGCCTACATTGTCCAAGACCCCACGCTGCTCAGCATCCGCCAGCAATACATTGACAGTCAGGTCAGCCTGCAACTCATGCTAAAGAACGGCGTGGTCGGCGAGAATCACCCGGATGTTCTGCGCTTGCGCGGCGCGCAAGACGAGTTGCGCCGTCAGTTGGATTCCGCCCTCGCCGGGCTCAAGGCCGGCGTCAAAGCGGATTACGAAGTCGCCCGCCAGAAGTACGAAGCGCTGGACAGCGAGCTGGCCAGTATCAAGGCGACCGATATCGAATCCGAAAGCGAAAATTATCTGCCCTTTGACCGCGCGGAGCGGAACGTGGCGGTGAATCGTGATATTCTGACGGCCCTGCGTGCCCGTATCACTCAAACCGGTATTGAAGTGGAAGTGCCACGCACCACGGTGGATATCGTGGAAGAAGCCGATCCCCCCGACCGCCCCTCCAGCCCACTGGTCGTACTGAACATCTTCCTGAGTGTGGTGCTGGGCCTGATGGCCGGCACCGGCCTTGCTTTCTTTGTTGAATATCTTGATGTGTCCATCAAGACCGTGGACGAAGTCGAGAAGTATCTCGGCCTGCCAGTGCTGGCGGTGATTCCGCAGCAATCCCGCCCGCTAACTGAGGCTGGCCAGTCAAGCGGCCAAGGCGAGGCCTATCGCTCCCTGCGGACCAGCATGGCGTTGCTGGGCCGCGAGGATAACAAGAAAATCTTTGCCGTCATCAGCGGCGGCGTCGGCGAAGGCAAATCCACCACGTTGTTCAACCTGGCCTACGTTTGCGCCGAGCAAGGCAGCAAAGTGCTGGTTATTGACTCCGACTTGCGCCGCCCCGTACAGCACAAGATGGTGGGCTTGGCCAACCGCGCGGGACTGGTCAACGTGCTTACCGGCGAGCTCAAGCCCGAGGATGTAATCCAGGAAACCGGCGTGCCCAACTTGTGGATGCTGACCAGCGGCCGGCTCCGCCGCGGCACCATCGGCATCATGAACAACACGCGCTTGCGGAACCTGCTGGACCACCTCAAGGAGCAGTACGACTACATTTTGCTGGATTCGCCCCCGATTCTTGGTGTGACCGACGCGGCCATTCTCGCCAGCGAAGTGGACGGCGTACTGCTCGTGGTGCAGTACCGCAAATATCCCAAGATCATTTCGCTGCGCGCCAAGCGCATGATCGAAAACGCCGGCGGCCAGGTCCTGGGCGCGGTGTTGAACAACATCAACATCATGCGCGACGACTATTATTATTACTACCACTACACAACCAGAAAATACTATGGTGTTGTCAGGCATGAAAATGATGACAACCTCACGGAATCCTGATGTGAAAGCGGATCGTTCCATGATGCGGATGTTCCGCACGGTTTTGGCGATGGGCTGCCTCGGCGCGCTGGTCGCCGGCTGTGCGGCTCCCGCGCCTTCGCAAAAAATCTATAACCGTTACGAGGCCTTGTTGGCTTCGCGCAACCAAATGCTGGCTAAGCAGCAGCCCGCAACGACTGCGCCCGCGCCGGTTGCGGAAAAGCCGGCGGAAATTGCGGCACCCCCGGCTAAACCGGCCCCCGCTCCAGCGCCGCCCAAGCCGGTTGCCCCCGAAGCTCCGCGCAAACCGGCGGCACCCGCCCCAGCGCCGGCCAAGCCCGCGCCCGCTCAACCGGCGCCGCCCGTGCAAGTAGTTTTGCCTCCTGCCGAACCGGCCGCTTCGCCCGTGCAACCCGCACCCCCCGCGCCGGAAACCCGTCCCAGCCCCGCCCCCGAAACACCGGTTGCCCCGCCACCGGCCCCGGTCACGGAAGAACCAAGAACCGAAGCCGGCTACGTCCTCAAGGTGGGTGATGGTGTGCAGGTCTATTTGCGCGGTATCCCCACGCCGGAGGTCATTGAGGATGTCATTGATGAATATGGCATGATCACGCTGCCGTTCATCAACGATATTCGCGCCGCCGGCCTGCCGGCTTCCGAACTCGAGCGGTCCATCCGCCAGATTTATCTCGATCAGGACATCTACCGCAACGTCACGGTGAATGTGGTGGTGCCCACCCGCTTCTACTTCATTTTGGGCGAAGTCCGCGGCCCCGGGCGTTTCCAAATCGTCTCCGCCACGCGCGTTTCGCAGGCCATCGCAGCCGCCGGCGGCTATACGGAATTTGCCAGCGGCAAGGTGCAGGTCAAGCGCAATGGCCGCATTTTCAAGGTCATTCGCAACGCCCGCCGCCTGGAGCGCCAGCCGGAAGATGATATCCTGCTGGAACCCGACGACGTGGTGGAAGTGCTGCGTAGCTGGATTTGATGCCGACCGGCAAGCCTCCCATGACGCAGTTCGCCGATGGGAAAGTGATCCACTCCTCCGCGCGCCGCTGGTATGACGCGCTGACGCTCCTCCTGTTGATGTGGCCCGCCACGGGCGGCATGTGGCTCTTGGGCTCTACTCGCACGTGGGCTTTTGCCCCCGGTCTCGTGCTGGCCTTCTGCGGCATTGCGCTGGCAGCATCCCGCCCGCTGTGGTTTGCCGATACTCCCGCCTGGCGCTGGCCGGCCGGGTGGTGGATTTTTGCCGCCTTGACCACCTATGTGGTCGCGCTGGCGCCTAGCGCCATGGTGCCTTATGCCGCGCGCTGGGAAGCTTTGAAATGGCTTTGCCTGCTCGGCGCCTTGTGGAGTTGGACCCAACTGGCCAATCAGCCGCGCCGCTGGCGGGTGCTGGTGTTCATCCTGCTGCTGTCGGTGGCGCTGATCTGCCTCTATGCCATTGTCCAGCGTGTCGGCGGCTCGCGGCAGGTACTCTGGGCGCCGCGCCCGGAGCAGTATGGATTGCGCGCCAGCGGCACATATCTCTGCCCGAATCATTTGGCCAACGTGCTGGCCACCCTGTTCCCGCTGGCGATTTTGTTGCTGTTCTGCGCCGATGCTGGTTTCCCGTTGCGCCTGATGGGGCTTTATTTTCTGGGCGTGGCCACCCCGGTGCTGTACTGGACGCAGAGCCGCAGCGCTTGGGCCGGCCTACTGGTCGGTTGCATCACCAGCCTGCTGTTGCTGGCGTGGCGCAAGAGCCGCGCGCTGTTCGCGCTGGCGCTGGTGGCCCTTCCGCTCTTGGCCGCGGGCGGGGGCTGGGTGGCTTGGCGCACTCTGCCGCTTGTCCAGGAGCGTGTGCAACCAGTGCTGGAGCGCGGCCTCGAGGCCGGAGGGGGGCGACTGGATATGTGGCGCGATTCCCTTGTGATGATTCGCGAACGGTCCATCACCGGGTTCAGCGGCGGCTCGTTTGTCTGGGCCTATCCGCCCTACCAAAAGCACGTCAAATACCACCTGCTGTGGGATTACCTCCACAACGAATATCTGCAATTGCAAGTGGAATATGGCGCCATCGGCAGCGGCCTGCTGGTGGCGGGCTTGTTGTGGGGCGGCATCGGCTTGCTGGTGGCCTTTCTCCGCGCGCAGTCAGCCGGCACACGTGTTTTACTGGCGGCCGCCGCCGGCGCCGTCGCCGGCAACATGGTGCACGCATTGTTCGATTTCAACTTCCACATTTTCCCCAACCCGCACGTGCTGGCCTGGCTGATTGGCGTGGCCTGGGGCGCGTGGTTTCTGGAAGAAGGCTGGCGGAAAAAAGCCCGCCCGCAGGCCCGCGGCTGGCGCATGGCCGTGGCCGGCGGGGCGGTCTTGGTCTGCTTGTGTGCCGCGTGGCGCGCCACTGCGGCCGGCCTGTCTTATTATTGGAATTTGCGCGGTGATATCGCCCGCAGCAGCCTCAACTGGGACGCCGCGGCCGCCGATTACGCGCGCGCCAGCCGCTGGGATGCGCGCAACTGGCAACCACATGCCGGCCTCGGCATGCTGCGCCAGATTCAGGCCTTCTGGTATCGCGACCCGGACGAAGCCGCGGAGAAGGCCGGCCGTGAGGAGCTCGCCACGGAAGCGGCGGTGCACTTGCGGCGCGCGGCGGAATTGAATCCCGGCGACATGGCCGTGGTGTACACGCTGGGTTTGGTTCATAATCTGCTCGACGATCCGGAAGGAGCGCTCGCCGAGTTCCGTCGCGCCGCCGCCTATCAGCACAAGCACATTTTCTACCGCGAACAATTGGGCGTGCAATTGCGCCGCATGGGACGCGATACCGAAGCGCTGGCGGTGTTCCGCCAGAATGTGGCCGATGGCAAGGCCACGGACATCAGCACGGTGAATATCCGGCTGTTGGAACGCAAACTGGCCAAGCCCCCGGCGCCCTGAACCACTCGGCGACCGTTCCAGCCCAACAATCCAACCGGTTGCAATGCGACGAGTGACAGCGAGATTTTCGTGGTGCGCGGAATTCAAGAAGCGAGCAAAGCCCCAGACGCCCTGAAGCTGCCGCCGCCTGACGCCTTTACGTGGCCCACTTCGGGCAGACCCGCAAAAAAGGACACGTCTTGCAGACGTTGTCATCGGTGGTGCAATCAAACTCCGCATCGGCGCTCAACCGGTTGGTCATGGGGTCTTCCACGGGAAAGAGCATTTCATCAGCGGAGTCACGGATGAAATCGCGCAGGTTTTCCACATCATCCGCCGTGTAGCTGAACACCTCGCGCTGGTTCAAAATGGGGTGGTAGGCAACGGCTTGGATGTCGCTCGGCGCGCTGGTCCACCGATCCAGCGCCAACAGAACATAAATCCCCAGTTGCAGCCGGTGTTCGGCCAAATCTGCGCTGCCGGTTTTCCAGTCATAAATAGTCACCCGGCCCTCGTGCCGCACCACGAGATCAGGCACTGCCAGTACCTTGAGGCCATCCAGCAAAAAGTGCGCGCGCTGCTCCACCGCGACCATGGCTTCGCGCGGCAGTTGTTGCAGCTCCTGCCAGAGTTCGGATGTCGCAAATTGCCGCACGGCTTGAGCTACGCGTTCCACCACCGCCTGCCATTCCTCGGCGGGAATCTCCAGGTTGTATTCGTGCTCAAAAAGCCCGGGAATGCGCGCCGGGTCGCGGTGATAGGCCTTCGCGCGCGACTGGCGAAACTCCTGGCGCATTTGTTCGATTTGCTGTTGCGCGATGCTCTCGGCTTCGGCAGCGTCCGCCGCCGGCCGTTGCAGAAGCGCGGCCAAGGCGTCATGCGCGTGCTGCCCAGCCCACTGCTGGCGGGTGGCCAGCCGCTTGAGCAGGTAAATCTCCCGCGCGCGGGCCGGCGCCGTCGCACTCCACCCGCCCCATGCCGCATAATAGGAAAAATAGTAGCGCTTCAGGCAAGACTGGAACGTCGCCTGCCGCGAAAACGACCACGAGAACTCATTGACCCGCGGACTCATGAGCGGGCCGGTTTGCGCAGGCGGGTTTCAATATCCCGCCGCCAAAGCTGGGCGAGCCCCCCCGTGGAGGTTTCGCGATAGGCCGCCTGCAAGTCGCGGCCAGTGCGGTTCATCACTTCAATCACATCATCAAAACTGACCAAATGCCGGCCGTCGGTCAACTGCGTGAACGTGGCGCACTCAATGGCGCGCAGCGCCGCGTTCATGTTGCGCTCGATGCACGGAATCTGCACATAGCCTTCAATCGGGTCGCAGGTCAGCCCCAGGTTGTGCTCCATCGCCATTTCCGCGGCATACTCAATTTGGCGGAGCGTTGCACCCAGCAGTTGGGCCGCGGCGGCGGCGGCCATGGAGCAGGCCGATCCGATTTCCGCCTGGCAGCCGGCCTCCGCGCCAGAGACGGTTGCGTTGGCGCGGATGGAGGCCCCGAACAAGCCGGCCGTGGCCAGCGCTTCCAGAATTCGCCGCTGTGGCACGCGACGCCGCGCCTTGAAATAGTACAGCACCGCCGGCAACACCCCCGCCGCGCCGCACGAGGGCGCCGTGACCACCTGCATGCCCGCGGCGTTTTCTTCCGCCACCGCCAACGCATAGGCGGCCACCAGGCCCAATTCGCGCGGCGTGCCTTTTAACCCCAGCGCGCGGCTATGCGTGGTTCCGGCCCGCCGGGCCAGCTCCAACGTGCCGGGCAAAATGATTTGCTTGCTGGCCAGCCCGCGTTTCACGGTATCGGTCATCGCGCGCCAAATGTTCTCCAGCCGGGGCCAAACGTCGCGCTCGCTCTGTTCGACCAATTGCCAGAACTCCAGATGGTTCGCGTGGCAGTAGTCCATGGCATCCGCGATGTTGCCGACGGGATACTCCGCCGGCTCCGCGCGCGCCACCGGCCGTCCATCCGCCTCCCGCAGGCTGCCGCCGCCTACGCTACACACGGTCCATTCCCGCAACAAGTCGCCTTGGGCACTGAACGCCGCAAAAATCATGGTGTTGGGGTGGGGGAGGTTGGTGGTTTGCGAGTCAAACACCACGTCCACCGGCACGGGATTCAGCGTGCGCACCAGCGTGCGATCGGTCCAGTGCCCGCGCCCCGTTGCGGCCAGGCTGCCCTGCAACGTCACGCGAATGCGCGCCGGAGTTTCCGCCAAGCCCGCCGCAAAAAGCCGCGCGGCGCGCTCCGGGCCCATGCTATGGCTGCTCGACGGCCCCACGCCGGCCACATAGACCTCAAAAATGGATTGCAGGTTTTGGCTCATGGTGCCGGCTCGCCCGCGGCAGCGGACTGGTCGCGCCGCAGCGCGTCCCACAAAATCACCAGCGTCAGCCCGAGCAGCGTCGCATTGCGCGCCAGATTCCAGCCGTCGGAAGCCGCCGCATCGGCGCGCGTTGAGAAACAACCGCACGAGGCTTCAATCCCGCGCAGGATGTTCAGGCTGATGGCGCCGGTGAAGACCACCAACATCAGCGCAATCCAGAGCGCCCCCGCGGCGCGCCAGCGCGGCGGCCCGGCCAGCACCGCTACGCCGCACAACAGCTCCAGCCAAGGCAGCAGCAGCGCCACCGCATTCACCAGCAAATCCGGCAACAACCGATACCGATGCACCGCCAGCGCGAAGGATTCCGGCGCCGCAATCTTGGCGAGACACGCCCCAATGAACATCCCCGCCACCGCGAGGCGCGCCACCCATACCAAAATGATTCGCGCGCGGCTCACGGCTCGTCTCCCGTGCGCACTTCACCGCCATATTCCACCCACTCCGCGTATCCGCCGGGATACAGCGTCACGCGTTCAAAGCCCAGTTGCCGCAGCTTGAGTGCCAGCTCCAAGGCATCAGTGCAATCCGCCCCGCCGCAATATACCAGCAGCTCCGACTGCAGCGTCAAGCGCGCAGCCAGCGCGCCCAGCCGCGCATCCACTTCTTCCAGCGGCAGGTTCCACGCGCCGGGCAAATGCCCCGCCGCATATTGTTCGGGAGTTCGCGCATCGCAAATCAACCAATCCGGGTTGCCCGCGCGCTCACGCACACCCGGCAGAAAAAGCACCGGCACGCCGGCGCGGTAGGCTTGGGTTTCGATGTGCCGGCTCCAATCACTGGCCCACGGCAGGCGCGTTGCTGCCGGGCGCACCAGATTTGCCGCAACCCCCAGCGCCACGGCCAGCGCCAGCAAAGTCGCGCTGGCCGGAAGCATCCGGAGGAACGCCGCGCGCCGCCCTGCCGTGCTTTCAGCCATCACTGGGCCGGCGCGGATCCGACAATAAAGGCCAGCACCGGCACCGTTAGTTCAGGAGTGTCGGGCAAGTCGGTTTTGATGATCACCACGCCATTGAGCTGTCCCGGCGGCAGGTCGTTCGCCAGCGTCACGTTGAAACGGTGCCGCGTGCCGTCTGCATCATCCGCCGCTGGCAGCGGCGTCACTTGAATAGCCGCTTGGTCGCTGCGGACGTTCTCAATCTGGATGGGGCCGCGCGTGGAGATAATTTCGACATCGCGGCTGCGCAACCCGTCCGGCCCCAGTTGTCCAAAGAAAATGGTGGACGGCTCCGCGCGCAGCGGCTGGGTCGCGGTGCCCTTCAGGGTCAGCGTCAACGTCGGCGTTTCCGGGTCGTTGCTGGTGACAAAAATCGCCTTTTGCTGGTAGCCCGTGCGGCCGCGCAAATCGAAGCGCGCCTGCACCTGCGCCTCGCCGCCCGGCGGCACCACATCCACCGAGGGCTTCACCGCCGTGCAGCCGCACGACGCGCGCACCTCGCGGATTTCCAGCGACAGCGTGCCGGCGTTGCGCACCACGTAATTGTGTTCCACAAACCCGTTATTGTCGCGCTCGCCAAAATCATAACTCGGCTCGTCGCAGACAATTTTGGGCGCCAGCGGTGCGGCCGGCGGCTCATCCGCCACCGCCACCCAAGGCAATGCCATCCCCAGCCCCAAACAGACCAAACGCATCGTTTTCATATAAGAGAAACTATACGCCCGCCCCCCCGGGCTTTCAAGCGTTCCGCAAAAAGCGTTGCTGCGCGGGGCCGGCCTACAGGCCGGCGCGGCCCAGCTCCTTCCAGAATTGGAGGATCAGCTTCTTCATGTTCGCCATGGCCTTTTGGGAAGTCTCAAACACTTCCTGGTGGGTCAGCGCCTGGTTCAGGATGCCCGCCGCCATGTTGGTGATGCACGAGAGCCCCGCCACGCGCAGCCCCGCCGCGTTGGCCAGCATGGCCTCCGGCACGGTGCTCATCCCCACGGCATCCGCGCCGAGCTTGCGCCACGCCCGGACTTCCGCGGGCGTCTCATAGGTCGGGCCCGTGCCGGCAAAATACACGCCGCGCCGCAGCGCCACCTTGCTCTGCTTGCCCGCGCGCGCCAACGCCGCGCGCAACTGCTGGTCATAGATGAACGACTGATCCGGAAACCGCGGCCCCCAGAACGGGTCGTGCGTGCCCAACAGCGGCGTCACCCCCATCATGTTGATGTGGTCCTCAATGATCATCAAATCGCCCGGCTTCCACTTGGGATTCGTGCCACCCGCCGCATTCGTCAGGAAAACTGCCTTGGCCCCGAGGCTCTTCAGCAGGAACAGCGGCGTAGCCACCGCCTCCCAGCCCACGCCCTCGTAATAATGCCGCCGGCCTTGGAAAATGAACGTCTCGATTCCCGCCGACTTCCCCCAAACCAGCCGCCCGGCGTGGCCGGCCACCCCCGCCGCGCCCACCCCCGGAATCTTCGCATACGGCAGCACCCCCAGTTGCTCGAACGCCTCGGCTATCTCGCTCAAGCCCGAGCCCAGAATCATGCCCAATTTCGGTTTTGCTTTCGGAAAAGCCTTTTTGACGGCGGCCAACGACGCCTCTAACGGTTTGCGGTTGATCATTGAATCACTCCTCTTTCAATCTTGCCTGCGGTTTTCCACACTGTGGAAAACTTTTCATCCCGCACGGGCGGGATTTTCCACACTGTGGAAAAAATCGGCCAAAGTTTTTCCATTGCGTGGAAAAAATCCGGAAAGTTTTTCCATTGTGTGGAAAAATCGCCCAAACTTTTTCCATACTGTGGAAAAATTGGCCGCGCATTTTTCAATACGCGGGGGGCAGTATGCCCATTTTTCCACACTGTGGAAAACATTTTATCCCGCATCGGCGGGTTTTTCCACACCGTGGAAAAATACCTTCAGGACACCCGCCGCTATCGTCTCGGCTCGTGGTTCGCGCGTTTGGCTGGTGTTGGTCTGCTGGTGTCGGCGTTTGATCAGGAGGATTTCTTGCGGATTTTGGCGGCGCCAAAACCAACCGGCATCTTTTCCGCGCTGGCGCGCCGCGACCGACCGCTCGCGGACACGAGTCCAGCTCGGGTCGTCCGCAACGCGCCATCATCGGAAAATCCACCGGTTATTTTGGCGCGACAGCCCCGCCAAAATCCGCAAGAAATCCTCCGCATGCACGTGCTGCGCACAGCGGACAAGGCCCGGCAGGGCCTTTTTACAATCACGCCGCCTCACGACGGCGCGGGCTGCTGACCTTCCAGTAGGCCGCCGTTGTACCGGCGGCGGGCTGTTGGCTTTCTTGTCTTTATTGTAGCCGGCCTCGTTGAGGCCGGGGTTGTTGGCTGCTCCCCTGGAACCTGCAACCTTTAACTTGCAACCGTCTTACTGTAGCCGGCCTCGCTGAGGCCGGGGCTGTTGGTTCGATGGTCTTCACCTGACCTCTGAACCCTGACCTCTGAACCCTCCGCCGCCTCGCGGCGGCGCGGGTGTCCGGAAGAAAATCCCCGCGGTCACCGCCCGCGGCTACAGTTAACAGCCAGGCCTTTAAGGCCGGCGGCGGGCTGTTGGCTTTCTTGTCTTTATTGTAGCCGGCCTCGTTGAGGCCGGGGTTGTTGGCTGCTCCCCTGGAACCTGCAACCTTTAACCTGCAACCGTCTTACTGTAGCCGGCCTCGTTGAGGCCGGGGCTGTTGGTCCTCCTGTAGTCGCACTTGAGTAGTCTAATGGGTGCCCCTTATCCGCTGCCCCCTCATGAGTCAACAGACCATCTGTTGATTGTAGATCGGCGAGGGCAGGGTCGGATACGCGCGATAAACGTGGACATAAATCTCGTCAGCCCGGGTTTGCACTTCCGTTTCCGTGTATCGTTCGACGGGCAGCCCGCTGGTGTCACTCCATAGGAAATCCCGGATGGTCAGCCGTACGGCGTCGCGGGTCGTCTCCTTGTCCCGCCAGTGGTCAATGCGCAGTTTTTCCGCCTTGAGCTTCTGCAACAGTTCAACGGCCACTTTTTTGATCCGTTTGATTTCGGCGGCGGTCAGATCGGGTTTCCGCAAAAGGTCGAAGAGGGCCAGTGTTTCTTCGTCCAGCCCCTCCCGCATGGCCCGGTGTTCTTCCTCGTCAAAGGTTTTCGCCGCTCTCATCAGTTCTTCAAAGGTTTTTTCGATGGTGACCCGGTCTTTCTCCCGGTTGTAGTCGGCCACGATCTTTTCATAATGCGTCTGGAAGTTCGTCCGTAGGGGATTCCGTTCCAACAGCCTTTTCAGTCGTTTTTCCAGTGCAGCCTTTAAATTTTGCACGGTCGTATTTTTGGCCTTGCTGCGTTCGAATTCCCGCCGCAGCTTGTCGAAATCAATTTGGCTGATGTCGTAAGGTTCTTTTCCCTCTGCTGAAACGGGGTCTTGTGTCACAATGGCCTTATCCACCACTTGGTGCAGTTGGCGGATCACATCTATCACATCTGCCTTTTCTTCATCCTCCTTCAAGCTCTGGTACAGCAGCCGGATGGCTCTGTATTCGCCCCGGTACCGGTTGACATCCGGAACATTGGTGCACGCCAGAAACTTGACGAACACCGCCCGGCACATGATTTCAAAACGCTTCCGGGCGGTGTCGTTTTCGTTGGCCGCATCCTTCGCTGCCACGATGGCTGCGTTTCGCGCAAAACCCTTCCGAAAAACGATGTTGTCCAGCGGTGCGTCGTGTTCGGACAAAAACGTACGGACCAGCCCTAGCGCCTCTTCCAAATCGGCCAGCAGCTCCGTCTCGGGGCGCGCCGGCTCCGGCAGTGCGCCCCCATCACCGCGGCCGCCGTCCGCGGCTCCGGCAAACGTAGCCAGAGCCTTGCGCAGGTTCTTCAGGATGCCGCAATAGTCCACGATCATCCCATTATTCTTGCCCTCATTGACGCGATTCGCTCGAGCGATGGCCTGCATCAGGGTGTGCGCCTTCAGGGGCTTGTCCAAATAGAGGGTGGACAGGCTGGGCACATCGAATCCGGTCAGCCACATGGCGCAAACAATGGCGACCCGGAACGGATGCGCCTCCGCCTTGAACGCATCGTCCAGCGCCAACCGCTGCTTGTTTTGGAATTCCGGCAGCCCGCGCATGGCCTCGGGCAGTTCGATGCCCTCTTTGATCAGGCGGCGGTAAGGAGTGATATCCAAATCCCACTTGCGAAACTTGTCCACCTCGCCTTGCTCTTCGCTGATCACCACAGCCATGCGGGTTTGGCGCATCCATTCAATTCGACGGCGGGTCTGGGCTTCCTCCTGTTCGTCCCGGCTTTCCGCCAAGCCTCGTTCCAACTCGCGGATCAGTTGCTCCCAGTAAAACTCGATCAGCTTGTGCATCCGCACACAGGTGACCTTGTCAATGCACACCAGCATGGCCTTGCCGCTTTCCCAGGCCTTGGAATAGTGCGCCACGAAATCCCGCGCCACCTGATCCAGCCGCTTCCCGGCGGTGATGACATGATAGTCGCGCCTCAACTCCTGCTCCAGCCGCTGGATGGTGTCCAAGTCCTCGGTTTCCAGTTCCTCCAGCTTGTCAGCCAGACGTTCATTCAAGTCGCCAATGGATACGCCGAGCTTGTCGCCTCGCGAATCGTAGTACAGCGGCACAGTGGCCTTGTCCTCCACCGCCCGCTGGAAGTCATAGGTGGAAACGTAATCCCCGAACCACCGCCGCGTGATTTCGTCATCCTTGAACAGCGGAGTTCCGGTGAACCCGATATAGCTGGCATTGGGCAGGGCATTGCGCATATTCAGCGCCAAGGTGCCGTACTGGGTCCGGTGCGCCTCGTCGGAGATAACAATGATGTCGTCCCGCCGCGTATAGGCCGCATCCGGCTTCACCTCCTGGTTGAACTTGTGGATCAGGGAAAAGACGTGCGACTTGTGCAGGGCCAGCAACTGAGCCAGCTCATCGCCGCTCGACGCCCGGCAGGGTTCGCGGTCGTTGTCCACCACGCCGCAGCCGGCGAAAGTCTTGTAGATCTGGGTGTCGAGGTCTTCGCGGTCCGTCAGCACCAGGAACGTGAAATTGCCGCCCAGCGTGCGATGCACCTTGCGGGTGAACATCACCATGGAGTAGCTCTTGCCCGCGCCCTGCGTGTGCCAGAACACCCCCAGCTTGCCGTCCCGGTTCTTGCGGTCGCGCACCGCCTCGACGGCCCGGTTGACGCCTAGGAACTGGTGGTTGCGGGCCAATATCTTCCGGGGCTCGCCGGCCGAATCGTCGAACACGATGAAGTTCTCCACCAGATCCATGAAATTCCGCTTGTCGCACACGCCCTTCAGCAGGGTTTCCATGTCCACCGCGCCCGGCTGGTTCTCCGCCAGGCGCTTCCATTCGTGGAAGTGCCCCCAGCGGCTGGTGACCGAGCCGATCTTCGCCTGGTCGCCGTTGCCGAACATCACGATGGCGTTGTGGTGGAACAGGTGCGGCACCGTGTCCTTGTAGTCCGAAAAATTCTGCTCGAACGCCGCCCGGAGGTTCCGGTGGATGTTCTTGCACTCAACGAACAGCAGGGGGATGCCGTTGACGAAGCCCACGATGTCCGCCCGGCGGCGGTACAAGTCGCCCCTCACCCACAGCTCCCGGACGCACAGGAAATGGTTTTTCTCCGGCTGCCGGAAGTCGAACAGCCGCATCCGCTCCTTTTTCAGGTTGCCCTCGGCATCGCGATAGGTCACCTGGACGCCGTCGCGGACCTGAGCGTACTTTTCGCGGTTGATGGCCACCAGCGACTGCGTCGCCGTGGTTTCCACGATCTGGCGCACCGCGTCGTCGTAGGCCGCATCCGGCAGCCCCGGATTCAGCTCCGCGAGCGTGGCCCGCAGGACCCGGGTCAGGACCACTTCCCGGTCGGTAAGCCGCCCCAGCAGGCTGTTCGGGCCGAAGTCCTCGTTGTTGTAGGCCAGCACCGCATCCCAGCCCAGCGCCTTTTCCAGATAGTCCGCCGTCGTCTGCTGGACCAGCGTGTCTTCGGTATAGCGGTTAGAGCACATTTACAGGCACATTCTAGTCTAGCCAGCCATGTTTGCGAAGAAGCAATGTCAGCCGCGAATGGCGTCTGTCATTGCCCAGGCTCGGCATTCCTTTGACAACAGCGTCTAGGCATTCCTTGAGGAGCGACCCATAGTAGTCTGTATCATCGGCAAATATCCTGTCCATAAAATCCAGTGCTGCCTCCGGAAACTTCTCGCAGATCTTCTGCGCCTTGACCCTATGCAGGATCAATTCTGGGTACTGGACAGGACAAAGCCAGCCCTTTAGGTCATGGCACGCCGCAGGGAACGCATCCCCGGCGGCGACACATAGCTCGGCCATGGCTTTTCTCAGGTCGGCCGTAAGCAATCCCTTCGATTTTGGCCATACGTCGTGCAAATATGGACTAATGCGATTCGTCCAGTATTCCATTTGCCGCTGACCTGCACCCTCCGCAGATCGCGCCAGCGCATATAAAGAGCTGACAAGTCCAGCCAACGGCAACAATGCAGTGGCCTGCCGCATTTCCTCCGCGGTAAAGGTGTCCCCGCGGTCCACCGCAGCAATGGCCAAAAACTCCGCATATCGCGAGCCCAGCTCTCCCAGATCCTCATAATGCCTCGCTGAGCCAAGAAATGCCTGCTTTACGGCCGCCAGAAATGGCCTATATAGCTGTGGCGACCACAAGAATCCACTCCATGCGATGCGGGCCTCATCGGCAGAACGGCTCCAATCGAAAAGCGGCACGAGGCATTGCGTGGCCCATTCCTCATCCGTGCGGTACAGCGAGATGGAATGGGCGGCCAAGACAACGCGGCCCGGTCGGTAGCGGAGATCGGCGGGATCGCATAATGCCGAAAACAATGGTTTCAGCTCCTCCGGCAGCCCCGCGCCAAGCTTCGGGGATTGCTTGTACCACCACTCCACCAGCGCATCGGCTACAATGCCTGCTGGATGATTGATGGCCCAGCCTATGGTCTCCTCCCGCGCCTTTACATCACGCGGCAAGGACAAGAATCGCTCGCACAGCCTGAGAAATACATCCTTCTCTGGCTGGGCCTTTTTTGCCACGGCCCGCAACCACCAGCAGATGCCATGATCCAGCTTGCTTGCGACCGGCTCCGGCATCTGTTCCAGAAGGCGATGGACATAGGGCCAGGACCTTGCCGCCTGATTGTCTTCTGCCCAGACTTGCAGCGCTTCCGTCCACCGGCCTTCAGGCCAAATGTCCGTTTTAGAAAGAACGTACAACCCGTAGAGGGCCGCGCTAAAGTCATTTTGGCATCGCTGGCGCCAGTCGTTCTCTTTCCAGTGGTCGGTGTCTGGGTTTTCCTTCAGCCAGGCAATCAGTTCTTTTCTCCGGCGGGGCGTCGGAGTAAAGCTGCGCAAATCCTTTCCATCGCTGATCCAGAAAGCCATCTCGTCGCGGCCGTCATCGGTTACTGCCCATTTGGGATATTTCGCTTCCAGTTCGGCCAGCTTCGTCTGGGCGTCATGCCCCAATACGACCCCGGCCTTCCTGATCTTGGCTAGGCGGAACCAGATGTCCCGCTCCACGATTTCCTGCCAACGCTCGGGAGTGAGATCATCCCGATACATGTTGCGTGGGGGACCATTCAGAATGGCGGCGGTTAGGTCGGCAAGATCGGATTCGCCCAACCGCGGAGACAATGCGACCAGCAAGCGGATCGTTTCACGGCGAGTTTCGATGGACCACAGCCACAGACGCTCGCCTTCCAGCAACCACCCCAAAGCCAATTTGGGCGGGACAACATCTCCTTGGGCAGCGGCATACATGGCCAGCCGCTTGAACACCGGATACGGCTGCCGCCACCAAGCCACTGCCACATTCACGGCTCGGGCGGCATCCAATCTTGCTGCCTCCATCCAGGCATCGCGGGCCAGCTTGATCAGCACGGGCCAGTCCTGGAAGTAGCGGTTTTGTTCGTGGTCTTCGATCGACGGCTGGTGCATATACGACATGTCGTGAGCATCTTCCGCACCGCCAAGCTCACGCGCCAGATCCATGCCGTCCCGCAGCAGCATCGTGAAATCATCAAGGAGTTCGGGAAGTGCCCGCTGCCACATGGGATTATTATGTCCCCAGTGCTGGATTGCGGAGTGCGCATGGGTCGTCGCAAGCGTCAGCTCCCAATCAACCAAGTCCCGCACTGTCGGCTCCAACTTTTCCTTCTCCTCGACAATCCCCAGGCGAAACGGTGGCCGGAGCGTCACTCTGGGCTCGAGCATTTTGCGCAGCTCCATCCGCATAGAGGGGGTAGCGCCATTTTTACCCAGACGATCAAACCAATCATAAAGCCCCATGCGATCTATTCCGCTGTCTACCCGGCCGACGAGGAATACGCGCCATAATGCCCGCATTGCAGGACAAGGAAAGGCGTTTGGCGCGCCCGAGCGGATTTGGGCGATGCGTGCGGCATCCTTTTTAGCATCCAGTTTATCCAGCTCCACCATGCGGGATTGGATGATGCCGACAAATTGCTCCTTCGGACGTCCACCTTGTTTGGCCAACCACAGAAGCACCTCGGGGTCGCCGAGGTGCCGCGAAAGCCAGTAGGCCAACTGACTCATGGCCGGGTCCATGGTCGACGACGGCATTCCCGCGTCTGCCAGGCACATCCATGGTGCCCGCTCATAGGGGGTTGGCCGGCGGAGATGGCTGAAGCGCAACTTGTCATCCGGCTTGTCATTGGGCGCTACGCCAAATCGGGGTAGATCCTTGTGGTCGAATTGCGCATTCGCCAGTGGGCCAAGCCAACCCAGCGGCGGCACGGGATCGAGGTTGGCAAAACGCCGGGCGGCGAGTTCATCTGTCAACGCCCAGAGCATCCGCTTGGCGATATAGTCCGATGGCGACGAAGACAAGGGGGGCGTTGCCGCGTGTTGGACAACGATCATTTCCTTGCCGCGGACCCCGTCGCGGTAGGTTTTCGCCCATTCCTTCAGTGTGCGATGCAAATAGGCGTGCTTGGAAAATTCCCGATAGAGGATGGGCGTAACGTTTTTGGCCCGCCACTCTTCCTCGGCCTGAATTTGTTTGCCTTTAGAATGGCTGCCGAAAGCGAACATTTCGGGCGGGCGTTCTCCCAGTTGCCGGTCTGCGGCCAGGGCGTCGGTCATATAGCGCAACACCGGATCGTTGATGCTGTAGCCGACGAAGCAAACCGTGAAGTTGCGGAAAAGCGTACTGACAAAGCGAGAGGCCCAGCGTTCGACCAGATAGGCCAGGCCGAAATCTCCGCTGGAAACAACCAGCCGGCCCAGGTCCGGCTTGCCGCTAGAGTCTGGCAACAGGCCATGTAAATACACCAATCCATTCCAGGTATTTTTCGGAATTGGCAGCAACGGCGCCGGGAATGTTTCCACGGACAGCCCGCCGAGCTGGATGGCATGCTCAAACAGCCGGTCGAAGTTGGTGGTGACCAGCCGGATTTTCCCTTCGGGATTTGTCGCCAACTTGAGGAGCGCCTCATGGGTCGCCACGGCGGACGGCTTTATGCTGGCCACGGTCAGGATATTTTCGATGGCTTCCCGGACCGCATCTCTTCCTCCAATGTATTCCGCCTCTAAAAGCCCGATAGCCGTGTCGTACCGGCCTTCGTCTATGGCGGCTTGCTGCACGGCCGTTGGCTCTTGGCCAAGGTTGGTATACAAATCACTGACGAGCCCGGAAAAGCCGGGCAATCCTGCTGGATAGGATATGCCCGCGCCGCAGAAAAATACGACCCGACCGTCTTCATGCGCTTGCAGTAAACGCTCAGGAATATCTGGGCCGTTGGCGACAAATGCGGGCACTAGACCGCCACCTCTCCGTTCATCAGCTTCGGCAGCAGCAGATCGCGGGCGCGGGCAAGCCGCTGCGTTTGCTGCCTCAGGATGGATATTTGTTCCAGCATGGGCTCCGCCTGTTCGTTGTACTGGGCCAGAAGTGCCCCCGGAGGAGCCAGGATTTGGGCCGATTCGAAAACTGGCGCGGTAACGGCCGGATAGGCCACACCGCGAGCATTGGCGACGAGCCGGCCGACAAAGTCATCCGTCGTAACCGCCTGGTACAGGAAGCTGGTCGGCACGGCGGTTGGCGTGATGACTGCAAACCCGGTGGAGGCGATCAGGTTTTCCTGAGGGTGCCAAATGACGGCATGGGATCTGCGGTTCGGGCGCACGCACGACCAGATGATGTCTCCGTGTTGCACTACGCGCCTTGCGCGACTCGGCGCGGCGGAGAATTCGTGGGTTGTCGTTTGTTCGATGTGGCCAGGGCTCACGGCCGAAATGTCGATGTAATCGATTTCGCCCTGGAAGTGTTGCCCAAGGCTGGCGCGGTTCACCTCTGCCAGTTTGGCGAGCGGGACCTTCTCCCACCCATCCGGGACGCCGCCCCGGATCTTGGCGTGCTCGTGGCCGGGGAACCGCAGGCGGACGAACCACTCCCGGTAGAGCAGCCGCGCCGCATCCTCCAGCAGCTGTATTCGCCGCCGGTTGTTCGCGATCAGGTCGTCGTAGGCGGAGAGGATCGAGGCGATGCGTTGCTGAACCCCCATAGAGGGAACGGGGATTTCGGACAATGCCATTTGTTTAAGATTAACATTAGCTTGAGCACACTGAACAACACGTCCGAGCGCTTCCTGCTGGAATCGCGCATTTCTCATCGCATAATAGCAGAAAGAGGACGACAGGCGCGTGCTGTCAGGCCGAATGATGGCTAGAGCCTGGTTGACGTTTGCGGGTAAATCATCTTGCTGTACGAGGTAGGTGCGGCCAATAGCACCAGCTATTGAAAATAATACATCACCTTGCTCTAAGCGAGATCTGCTTAGGAGTTGGTCAGAACGACTGTCTATAAAGACAATTTTGCTGTCATTTAGCCGCCCGTCTTCTCCAATTGCTTCAACTTTTATAAACCGAATCCCTTGGTCAGAAAACACCCCCCCAACCGTTGTGGGAGTTGTCCCCTTGGTTATTTTTTTCACAACTGCACCCAAGGCAAGCCGGGGCCAAGCCTTGTTCTGCTGGCTGTGTCTCATGCCTGTAAATCCTTGATATTATTTTGGATTTTTAACGCTAATAGATTCGCCTCTTGATTTAGGTCCGCCAGCTCAACGTGTATGTCGCGGATGGCTTCTTCGAAGTCGAATTCCTCGTCCACCTCTTCGGGTGCGACGCCGACATAGCGCCCCGGGGTCAGGCTCCAGTCGTTGGCGGCGATTTCGGCTTGGTCCACCAATTTGACCAGCCCGGCCACGTCGCGCAGCTTGGCGTCGGGGAAGCGCTCCGTCAGCCAATGGGCGTGCTTCCAGAAATAGCGCACCAGCTTGAGCTGATCGACGGCCGTCTGTCGGGCCTCGTCGGCGGCTTTGCGGGCGCGGTTGACGTCGCGCCCGGCCCAGTCTTCGCTGTCCTTGGCGGCGCAGTCCTTTTCGCAGGCGTCGATCAGGCGGCAGACGAGCTTGTAGAACAGGTCGGCCTGGTGGACGAGGTCACGGCTGGAGTCGGCCAACGCCGCGAGGCGTCCAACGGCTTTCTTCAGCTCGGCATTGGTGGTCGGCGGCTTCTTCCAGGCGGCCCGCTGGTCGGCCGTCGCCGTCCGGAAGGCATCGGCGGCGGCTTGCAGCTCCCGGCGGGCTGCATCCAGCTCCGTCATCGGCGCGGCCAGCGCCGCTTTGGCCGCCGGCGTCTTCAGGAACGGCTCCATGGCGGCAGATAGCTTGCCCATCGAGGCGAAAAATCCTGGGAGGGGGCCGGCATCCGGTCCGCCCTCGGCCGGCAGGGCAAAGCAGGCTTCGGCTTCTTCCACGGCGCGGCGGCAGTGCTCGGCCAGCAGCGCCAGATACTTGTCGGTTTCCCCCCGGTACAACCAGACGATGGAGAGCAAATTCTTTTCCTGCTCGGGGCTGAAATCGTAGATCTTGCGGGTGACCTTGCGGAACACGTTCCGGGCGTCAATCATTAGCACCTTGTCGCGGTGTTCGGCGGGTTTGTCGCGGTCCAGGAACCACAGTTCGCAGGGGACGGTACGGGTGTAGAAGAAATTGGAGCGGATGGCGACCATGACGTCCACATCGCCAGTCTCGACAAGCTTCTGACGCACCTTGGCTTCCTCGTTGCCTGCGCTGGAAGCCTGGGAGGACATGACGAATCCGGCCCGGCCGCGCCGGTTCAGATAGCTGTAGAAGAAGCTGATCCAGACATAGTTGCCGTTGGACACCTTGCCGCGCTTGTTGGTCCCCGGCAGGCCGAACGGCAGGCGGGGATCCGATTTCATCTTCCCGGCATCAATCTCGTCCACGTTGAAGGGCGGATTGGCCATCACGGCGTCCGCCTTGCCCAACAGATGGTGCGGATCTTCGTAGTAGGTGATGGCTTTCTGGATGTTGCCTTCCAGCCCGTGGACAGCCAGATTCATCTTGGCCAGGCGGATGGTGGTGGCGTTCTTTTCCAGCCCGTAGAACGTCAGGCGTTCGGCGGGGCTCTGGCCGTGCTCTTCCACCGTGCGGGCGCTTTGCACGAACATCCCGCCGGACCCGCAGGCCGGATCAAGAACGATTCCGCGCTTGGGATCCACCACGTGGGCGATGAACGACACCAGGGAAACCGGCGTAAAAAATTCGCCGTCGTCGTGGGCCTTTTGGCCGGCGAACTGGGTCAGGAAATATTCGTAAATCCGGCCAAACACATCGCCCGACACCCGCTTGAGCTCCTCCGGGTTCAGAATTCTTAGCAACTGCCCAAGGACCGCATTGTCCAGCTCCTGATAATCCTCCTTCGGCAGAACGCCTTTCAGGCTGACGTAATCGGTCTCGATGGATTTCATAGCGCCAATGATGGCCTTGGCGCGGTCCTCTTCGTCCCTCAGCGAAACCAGATAGTCGAACTGCGCCTCGGGCCGCAGGAAAATCGCGCTTTTCTGCGAAAAATCCTCCTTCGTCAGGTCCCGCTTCTTGCCTCCTCGGGTGGGCAGGCCCGCTTCGATGGCGTCCTTGACGGCCAGGAAGCGGCTGTAGGCGTGCCGCAGGAACACCAGCCCCATGACCGGCATGAAATACTCGTTGCTGGCGTAGTTCGAATTCGCCCGCAGGGTGTCCGCCGCGTTCCACAAACGTTTTTCTATGGCTTCGATGTGTTCGAGCTGCGGCATCCGATTTTCCTGTTGTTGATCGTATTAACTGAATCCGCAGTGTAGTGGACCTCCTTGTCTCTGTCAGCCGGAAAACCTTTGCCCAGAACCCCTCGCTCACTCATCCCTCGGCGGATGAGGTTGAAAACGAGTCCAATCGGGGGGCTGCGCTTGAAAGGCAATTGACGGCAACGGGTGGGCGGAGAATGGTCGCCAAACGGCTTGACCAAGGGGGGGGCGAAGTGGTGCAATCTGGTTTTGAGGGTCGGGTGACCGGCCAAATTAGAGCATTGAACAGCAAAAGGGAACACATGAAGAGGCAACTGGTTGCGTTGTTGGTGTTGGGTAGTTTTGCGTCGTCCGCCTGGGCATTTCAAGCCGGGGCGATTGCGGGAAGCCGTGATGGGGCAGGTGTGCCCGTGGCGTTTCAAGCGTCGTTGGGCGTGCTGAACGGGGAGGCCAAGGAGCACGTCTATGACTACGAGGGGCCCGGCGGCGGGCGGCGGCAATTGAGCCGGCTGGATTGGGACTTGAAGGGCATCGCCATGGGCGGGGTGAATGGTTCCGTGCGCCTGATGGATGCGCTGACGATCAATGGCGGGGTGTGGCTGGCGCTGTCGAAGGGCAGCGGCGAAATGGAGGATTATGATTGGCTGATCGTGGATAGCGCGGACTGGACGCATTATTCGCTGTCTGATGTGGATATTGAAAGTGGCTACATTTTTGACCTGAATGTGGCGTGGGATTTCCAACTGACCCAGGATTTGGTTGCGCGCGCCATGGTGGGCTACAAGCAGAATGGCTGGGAGTGGAAAGACCGCGGGCAGTATCTGCTCTATCCGGAATACGGTTATGTCCCGCAGGATCTGGGCGGCGAAAACATGATCAATTATGAGCAGGAGTTCCGCATGCCGTATCTGGGCGCAAGCGCGGATTGGAAGACCGGGAACTTTACGCTGTCGGGCTATCTGACTTGGAGCCCCATTGTGGCGGCGGATGACTGGGATGTGCACGTGGCGCGCGATGTGCACTATCACGAAACCTTCGACGGCGGCAACATGCTGGGGTTGGGCTTGTCCGCGCGCTATGACTTTACCCAAGGCTCGCTGCAGGGCGTCTTTCTGACCGCGGCGCTGGATTACCAGAAGATCAGCCGGATCGTGGGCGACATGGAATTAACGGACGGGTCCACCGGCGAAAGCGGCGGCGAAGAGGATGTGGCCGGCATCGAGAACAGCTATGTGATCTTCTCGGTCGGCGGCGGAATTCGCTTCTAAAAGGGATAGGCAAGGCGACGCATGAATAGACTCTGGAATCAAGGTCGGGCACTTTGCCTGGCCGGACTTTGGCTGGCCGTTCATGCGTCAGCCCAATCGGATGAACCCGCGGCGGTCGAGCCCGCCGCCGATGCGGCGGGCTTGTGCGCGACCATCGCGGAAGGCGAGCGCCTACTGGCCGAAAATCATTTGCCGGCGCCGGATGATGCCGCCAAGGGCGCTTTGCTGGAGGCGTTGCTGCGCGCCAGCGAGCCGACCGTGGTGTTTCTGGACGAGGAGGAGTTGGCCTCGCGCTGCCAGCAGGAGGCCACGCAGGAATGGACGCTGGGGCTGACGTTGGTGGAAATGGAAGACAGCCTGCCGAAGATTGTCGCGGTGGCGGCGGATACGCCGGCCGCCACCGCCGGCATCCAGCCCGGCGAATTTGTCCAGAAGATCGGCGATCAGGACCTTGCCACCGGCGCGACACTCAAGCAGGTGCGCAGCCTTTTGCTGGCGGGCGAGGAGCCGGAACTCGCCGTTTCCATTCTGGACCCGACCGGGCAAAGCCGCGCCTTGACGCTGGTGCGCACCCGTCGTGAGCGCACGGCGTTGACGGATATTGAAGACCTACCGGTGAACATGGGCTACATGCGGGCGGCGGGCATCTTCACCGGCGCGGGCGCGGAGATTGTGGCCTGCCTCGACAAATGGCAGGCGGCCGGCAAGATCGGCGCAATTCTGGACCTACGCGAGGCCGACGGCACCGCGGAAGACGAGGTGGCAATTGTCGCGGCCAAGTTCACGCCGCGCGACGATGTGCTCTACACCATGAACGACCGGCAGGGACATGAGATCAAAACCGTGAAGGCCACGGCGCCCGCAGCCCCAACGCTGCCGCTGATGGTGCTGGTGGATGGCGAAACCTGCGGCGCGGCCGAGCTGCTGGCCGCGGTATTGAGCGGCAGCGTGCAGGGCGCCATGGTGATTGGGCAGGAAACTGCCGGCGACCCGCTGATCCGCGAAGCCAAGCAACTTCCCACCGGGCGCTATGCCCTGCTCGCCACACGCCAGCTCAAAGCGGCCAACGGCGCGGTCTATGCCGGCGGGCGCGGCGTGCAGCCGGATGTGGTGATCAGCTCCGCGGCGTTGCACGAGACATTCTACGAACCCGAATCCCCCGTGCTGCGCAAGGGCAAGACGCTTTCCGAAGAAGAGAAAGAAGACCGAGCGCTACGGGACCGCACCCGGCACGATGCCTATTTGCGCCGCGCCACGGATGTACTGCTGGGCCTGAAAGCGCTCGGCTATGGCCGCCAACACTAGACCGGCCGGCATTCTCCCGGCCACGCCCGCAAATATCCGCCATGCCGCCGCCGCGTTGCGCGCCGGCGAACTGGTGGGCCTGCCGACGGAAACCGTGTATGGCGTGGCCGCCCGCGCCGACGATCCCGCGGCCATCGCCCGACTGTTCCGCGCCAAGGGGCGCGACGAAAGCAAGCAGGTGGCGCGGTTTGTTGCGGACCTGGACGGCGTGCGCGCAGCCGGGGCCACGGTGAGCGATGTTGCCCGCCGGTTGGCCGCCGCGTTTTGGCCCGGCCCGCTCACGCTGGTCTTGCCCGGCGCGGATGGCGCGTGGCTGGGGTTTCGCGCGCCGGCTCACGATGTGGCGCAAGCTTGGCTGCGCGAACTGGGCGGTGTGATTCCCGCCGTCACCAGTGCCAACCGCAGCGGCAAGGCCCCGGCGGGCACCGCGGCAGCGGCGTGGGCAGCCCTGTCGCCGCATTTGTCCATGGTGCTGGATGGTGGCCCCGTCACCGGCGGCCAACCCAGCACGGTGCTCCGCGTGGCGGGCGCGGAGGCGGAAATCCTGCGCCCCGGTCCCATCACGGCGGAGCATCTGGCGCGAATTCCCGGATTGCGCCTGAGATCAATGTAAGCGCAACCACAATGGCGCGCATGGCATCGGGGAAGGCAACTGCCATTCGAGTTCCCACCGCACGGATAAAACCGCAAAAAACAGTCACCTTAAATTTGTCCAGAGTTTATAAAGTGTGGACATCACCCTCAAAACAGCCGATTAAAAATAACCCAAAAAATGAACATAACAAATTGTATATAAGTGAGATATAAATATTATGACATTTGTCCACAGTTTATAAACTCTGGACAGCATGGTTCAAATTGAAAAATAGAAGGTGGTCTGACAGCGGTTGCTTCCGCATCCCAAGCGAGACGATCCGGCCACTGAAAACAGCAAGGAACCGGCATTGGGCGGGTTAGGGGATTGTCGGCTGCCTGTCGAATGGGCTATGCTGACGGCCGAATGAGCTTTCTGGGATACATCGGCTCCGGCGTTTTGGCACGGTGGAGTCGCCTGACGCGTCTGGCGGCCATTACGTGGGCCGTCCTGCTGCGGACGGTCCGCCCCCGCACCTGGACCGCGCCCTTGCGCAACGTCTTGGCGCGGCAGGTGTTGTTCACCGGTTTTGAGGCCACGGGGTTCATCGCGCTGATCGCGGTGATCGTGGGCGCGTTGGTGGTGGTGCAGGCGCAATATTGGCTGACCCGGCTGGGGCAGTCGAATTTGATCGGACCCATTCTGACGGCGGTGGTGCTGCGGGAGCTGGGGCCGCTGTTGACCAACTTTGTGGTCATTGCCCGCAGCGGCACGGCGATCGCCACCGAGCTGGCCAACATGAAGGTGCACGGCGAAGTGCGCGCGTTGGATGCCATGGGCATTGATCCGTTTGTATATCTGGTGGTGCCGCGCGTGCTGGGGGTGGCGATTTCCACGTTTTGTCTCACCATCATCTTTTTGGCGGTGACGTTCATCGGCGGCTTCGCCTGCATTTGGGCCATCGAGCTGGGCGATGTGAACATGGGCCTGTTCTTCGGCAACATCATTGGCGCGGTGACGGTGCCGGATGTATTCAGCCTGCTGGCGAAGTCCATCGTGCCGGGGCTGCTGACCGGCGCGATTTGCTGCGATGAAGGCCTGGCAGTGGGCGTCGCCGCCACCGAAGTGCCGATTGCGGCCACGCGCGGCGTGATCCGGTCGGTGGCGACGTTGTTTGTGACGTCGCTGTTGATTTCCATTATGGCGTTTGTGTGAGGCGGCGATGACTGGCAACCCCAACAGCGATTTGTGGCGGGTGGCGGGAATCCGCGCGCGGCAAGGCCCGGTGTGGAATTTTTCCGTGGCGGCGGGCGCCGCGGCGTGGATTCCGGATAGCGATGACGACGGCCTCGATTGGCTGGATTGGCTGCTGGGGCTGACCACGCCGCCGGAAGGCGCGGTGCATTGGCAGGGGCGCGACTGGCAGGCGTATTCGCCGGATGCGGCGGGCGCCGCGCGCGGCACGATCGGCTGCGTGTTGACCACCGGCGGCGCACTGGCCAATCTGGACATGGACGAAAACGTCTGGCTGCCGGCACGGATTCACCGGCGGCCCGGCGCTGCCGCCGAGATCGAAACCTGGGCGCGGCGTTTCCGCTGCTGGCCGCTGCCCGCCCGCCGTCCGGCCGTGGTGCGCGAGCGCGAGCGGCAGCGCCTGCTCTGGACGCGCGCTTTCGCCGGCCGGCCGCTGGCGCTGGTGCTGGAGCGCCCCCTGCGCAACATGCCGGAAGAGGATCGCCGCCTGTTTCTGGCGGCGGTGGCCGATGTCCGGGCCGCGGGTTGCGCGGTGATTTGGCTCGAAGAAACCTTGGCAGAAGATGTCCGCGCGGCGCTGGCGCCGCTGACGGTGATCACGCCGGAACCGGCATGAGGAGCGAACATGGCAAAACCATTCAAATTTAGATATGTGAATGAAATCGTGGGCGGCTTTGTGTTGCTGGTGGTGTTGCTGCTGCTGGCGGGGGTGCTGGTGGCCGGCCACGCGCAGCATTGGTTCGAGGCGAAATACGTGATCAACCTCAACTTCCCCGCCGAAGGCTCCATGGACCTGCAGAAGGGCGCGGAGGTCATGCTGCTGGGCGCAAAAGTCGGCAGCGTGCAGGACATTGTCGTGAACGATGACGGCCATATTTCCGGCGTGATGCGCATCCGCGGGCCCTTCATGCGCTTCGTGCGCGCGGACTCCATTGCCCTGGTCAAAAAGAAAATGGTCGTCACCGGCGATGCCTATATCGAGCTGACCCGCGGCACTGGCGCGGAGCTGCCGCGGACCGGCGGCGAAATTGAATGCGTGAAGGATACCGAAATCCTGGAGATGCTGCAGGAGGCGTTGGAGACCATCCGCAAGGAAGCGGTGAACACGCTCACGCTGGTGAATGGCGCCATCGCGGAATATACGGATTTGGCTGCGGGGATGAACGATCCCGATGGCAGCCTGCAACAGTTGCTGGCCAACTCGAACGGCCTGCTGGATGACCTGCGCAAGGGCCCGGGCCTGCCCGCCAAAATCCTGAACGATCCGGGCATGGCCAAGGATGTGGAAAACATCGTGGCGCAGATTCAAGAGCTGATGGACAAGATCAACGCCATCGCCGCCGAGCTGCAAACCATGGTGAGCACCATCGCGCCGGTGAGCGGGACTGTCGCCGACGAGGTGGACAACCTGCCCGTGCTGACCGGCGACGCCCAAACGCTGATGCGGGAAACCACCGCGCTGCTCGATGGCCTGCAAAAACATTGGCTGCTGCGGAAATATATGGGCTCGGATGATGCCCTGCGCGCCCAGGAGGTGTTGGTGCCATGAGAAGAGAGAGGTCAGAGGGCAGGGGCCAGGGTTCAGGGTTCAGGGTTCAGAGGTCAGAGGGCAGAGGTCAGGGTTCAGGGTTCATAGTTAGGGGGGCGGCTGCGCTGTCGGTCATGCTGTTGGCGGGGTGCGCCACGCCGCCGGCGCCGCAAGTGACGGATGAAGATTGGGTGTCGCACGTGACCACCGGGCGCGGTCTCTACGCGCGCGGCGATTATCGGCGCGGCGCCAGTGCCTTCGAGCGGGCGCAAGTGCGCGCGCGGGCCATGGATGATGCCAACGCCTTGGCGGTGGCGGCGGTCAATCGCGCGCAATGCCTCTTGGCGGAAGACCAGCCCGGCGAAGCGCGGACGGCCATCGAGGAAGCCTTGGCCGACCCGCGCGTGAGCCGCGATCGGCGCATGGAATTGCTGGCTGCCGGTGCGCGCGCCGACTGGGGTGTTGGTGACGCCCCCGCGGCGTTGGCGCGGTTGGCCGAGTTGCAGGCGATGACACCCCCGGCGTTGCTGCGCGCGCAAGCCGCCTTGCTGCATAGCGAAATCCAGTTGGCGCAGAGCGATGCCGCCGCCGCCGCAAAGGCGCTCGCGGATGGCCTGAAGCCTAATGAATGGCAAAGAGTGCCGGTATCGTTGCGCGCGGCTCGCGCGGGACAGCAAGCGAGTATTGCCGCGGCGGGCGGCGACCCGGCGGCCGCCGTGGCGTATTGGGATGAAGCCGCGCGCCTCTGGAAGCAGGTTGGCCGCCTGCCGGAGATGGCGCGCTCCTTGGCCGCCGGGGCGCGGCAGGCGCAAGCGGCCGGCGATGCCGCCGGCGCGGGCGAGCGGCTGTATCGTGCGGCGCGCAGTCTCTGGGCGCAGGGCGTGCAACCGGAGGCCGTGGCCCGGCTGCAAGAGGGACTGGCCATTGCGGAGCAAATGCCGGACTCGCCGTTGGCAAAAAAATTGGCCGCGCTCTATGTAACATTTCAGGCCGAGCAACGACTGAATAAGTAATGGGTGGAGGATGGACATGAAGAAATGGTGGTTGATGGCGAGTCTGCTGCTGGTTGGCGCCAGCGCGTGGGCGGCCAAGGAAATGAGCGTGCAGGTGCGCGACGGCCAGTTGCGGAATCGCGCGTCGTTTTTAGGCACAGTGGTGGCCAATGTGGCCTATGGCGACCGTGTGACGGTTTGCGCGGAACAGGCGGGCTGGTGCGAAGTCACCACGGCCGCCGGCGCGCGCGGCTGGATTCACGGTTCGGCGTTGACCCCCAAGCGCGTGGTGCTGGCGTCGGGCGCGTCAGACGCGCAAGTGGGCGCCAGCGGCGCGGAAGTCGCGCTGGCCGGCAAGGGCTTCAGCAAGGAAGTTGAGGCGGAATACAAAAAACAGAATCGGGAGCTCGACTATACGTGGGTGGATTGGATGGGCCAACAAACCCTCACCGCGGAGCAGTTGGTGCAATTCCTGAAACAGGGCGGCTTGGCCCAGTAAGGAGCGACCGATGAAATCCGCATTTTGCAAAAAATTGGGCAGCGCGTTGGTGGTGGGCAGCTTGGTGCTGGCCGCCGGTTGCGAGACCGTCAATCAGATTACCGCCGCGGCCGCCGATGTGGCCGCCGCCACCGGCGCGATTACGCCGGAGCAGGCCGAGAGCACCAAGCGGGTGAGCACGGCTGTCACCAAGACGTTCCAGGACATCACACCGGAACAGGAGTACTACATTGGCCGCACGGTCGCGGCAACCGTGCTGACCCAGCACAAACCGCTGTCGGCGGAAAAGCTGAATGCCTACCTCAACCAAGTGGGGCAATCGCTGGCGCAATTTTCCGAGCGGCCCGAAACATTTGGCGGCTATCATTTTCTGGCGCTGGACTCGGCGGAGATTAACGCCTTTGCCGCGCCGGGCGGCTTGATTCTGGTGACACGCGGGTTGTTGGACTGCTGCCAAACCGAAGACGAGTTGGCGGCGGTGCTGGCGCACGAAATCGGCCACGTGGAAAAGCAGCACGGGTTGCGCGCCATCCGTACTGGCCGTCTCAATTCGGCGCTGACCATTTTGGCGGTCGAGGCCGGCAAAAACCTGGCCGGCGAGCAGTTGGCGGAAGTGACCAAGGCGTTTGACGAATCCATCAACGACATCACCACCACGCTGATGAACAGCGGCTATTCGCGCAAACTGGAATATGAGGCCGACGCCGCGGCGGTGGGCATTCTCCGGCGGGCGGGCTACCAGCCCGGCGCGCTGGTGGCCATGCTGGAAAACATGGCGAAAAATTGGGATTCCTCGCGGCACGATTTTGCGGCAACCCACCCCGCGCCTGCGGATCGCATTGCCCAATTGCAAAAGCTGGGCGTGGCATCCACCAAGGCCACAGCGCCGGCCCGCCAGCAGCGCTTCTTGACGGCGACGCAAGGCCAGTAAGCCGGGAGCGCCGGGCCGATGAACAAAAAACTCCGGTACGGCCTGCTGGCCGGCGTGCTGGCCACGGCCGTGGCAGGCTTGCTCCAGTGGGGCGGACTGCTCGCGCGCTGGGAAAATCCGTTGGCGGATTGGCGCGCGCGCCTGCTGGCCAAACCCTCAACGGCCACCGACGATATCGCGCTGATTCTGGTGGACCAGGCCAGTTTGGATTGGGCCAGCCAGAACATGGGGCTTTCGTGGCCTTGGCCGCGCGAAATTTATGCGCCGGTGCTGGATTATCTGACGCGCAATCAGACGCGCGCGGTGGCCTTTGATGTGCTCTACACCGAGCCTTCCACCTACGGCGTGGAAGATGACGAAGCCCTCGGCGCGGCCGCTGGGCGCGCCGGGAACTTTGTCGCGGCGGTTTTTCTGGGCACCACCACCACGCAAACCGATGCGTGGCCGGAGATCGCCCAGCCGAATCCGCTTCATCTGGCAGGGTGGTCGGATTGGCTGGCAGCAAAACCCGCCGCACGGGCGGACATGGTTTCCGCCGCCGCCGCGTTCCCGGTTCCCGAACTGACGACGAATACCGCGTGGCTGGCCAACGTGCGCGAAGTGCCGGACAGCGACGGCATTTTCCGCCGGGCGGTGCCGCTGCGCTTTTTTGCAGATCAGGTGCTGCCTTCGTTGGGCGTGGCGTGCTGGCTCGCCGGGCAACCCACGCCGGTTGCCGGCCAACTGACCGGGAATACGCTGACGCTGGCCGGGCGGCAGATTCCGTTGGATGATTCCGGGCGGATGATTTTGAAATTCCGCGGGCCGTCCGGCACGCACCCCGCCTATTCGGCGGCGGCGGTGATTCAATCCGAGCTACGCTTGCAGGAGGGCGGCACGCCGCCCATCGCGGATGGCGGTGTATTCAAGGATAAGTATGTGGTGTTCGGATTCAGCGCGCCGGGGCTCAAGGATTTGCGGCCCACGCCGGTCGCGGCGGACTATCCCGGGCCGGAAATCCATGCCACCATGCTGGACAATCTGCTGGTCGGCGATTTCCTGCGCGACGTGCCGCCACTGGCCGCGTGGGGATGGACACTGCTGCTGGCATTGCTGGCCGGCCTCGGTGCGGCCGCAGCGCGCAACGGCTGGCAAAGCGCCGTCTTGGCAGTGGCGCTGATTCTGGTGCCGGTGCTGGCCGGCCTGGCGGCGTGGCAAGTCAACTGGGTGTTGCCGGTGGCGGGCGCACTGACGAGTGTGGTCCTCGCACTCCTGGGCGGCGCGGTGGTGAACTTCATCCTCGAAGGCCGCCAAAAAATGTTTATCAAGGGCGCCTTCAAGCACTACCTGAGCGCGGAAGTTATTGAGCAAATCATGCGCGATCCCAACAGCCTCAAGTTGGGTGGCGAGCGGCGCGAACTGACGATTTTCTTTTCCGATTTGCAGGGCTTCTCCGCGATTTCCGAACGCCTCAGTCCGGAAGAGTTGACGCGCCTGCTGAATGATTATTTGTCGGCCATGACCGAAATTATTTTGGCGGAAGGCGGCACGCTGGACAAATATGTGGGCGATGCCATCGTGGCCTTCTGGAACGCGCCGCTGGCGCAACCGGACCATGCTGTGCGTGCGGTGCGCGCGGCGCTGCGTTGCCAGCGCGCGCTGGCCGAGCAGCAGGCGGCCTACGCGCAACGCATTGGCGGGCCGCTCAAAATGCGCATCGGGCTCAACACCGGCGCGGTGGTGGTGGGCAACATGGGCTCCAGCCAGCGCTTCGATTACACCATGCTCGGCGATGCCGCCAATCTGGCCTCGCGGCTGGAAGGCGCCAACAAAGCCTTCGGCACCAACTTGATGATTGCCGAAAGTACTTGGGAGCAAACGCAAGGCGCGTTCCTCGGGCGCGAGTTGGCGCAGTTGACGGTGGTGGGACGCAAAACCCCGGTGCGGGTTTTTGAGGCCACGGGTTTTGCCGGTGAACCGCTCGCGCCCGAAGCCCGTGCATTTGCTGAAGCGCTCGCCTTGGTGCGCGCCGGCAACTGGGCGGCGGCGGCGGCAGGTTTTGCCGCATTGCCTGCAGATCCCGCCGCGCAGGTCTATGCCGCCAAGTGCCGCGAGCTGGCCAACCATCCCGCCGCCTCGTGGGACGGTATCTGGAACCTGACTGAAAAATGAGGATGGCATGAAGATTTGGCTGGGCGGTGCGCGCGGAAGTTTTGCGGTATCGGGGCCGGAATATGCGCGCCATGGTGGCGACACGTTCGCCATGCTGGTGGAGGGGCAGGATGGCGCGCAACTGCTGCTGGATGCCGGCAGCGGCGTGCGGCGGTTGCGGCCACGGCTGCGCGCGGATTACACGCTCTATTTTACGCACACGCACTTGGACCACCTGCTGGGTTTGCCATTGCTGGAAAATAAGTGGCCCCGCCAGCTTGTGCTGCCGCGCGGTGATTTGGCCGCCACCCTCGCGCGGGTTTTTTCGCCGCCGATATGGCCCGTGGCGCTTCCGGGTGCGGACTACTCCGTGCCGGCCATGCAGGCTGCCGTCGGCGGATTAGTCATCCGCTGGCACGATGTGGCGCATCCGGATGGATGTGTGGCGTACCGCGTGGATGAGCCCGCCACCGGCGAGAGCATGGTGGTGGCCACAGATTGCGAATGGCCGGCGATGGCTCCGGCGGCGCAGGAGTCGTTTGTGAAATTTGCTCACGGTGCCGATCTGCTGGTGTTCGACGCCCAGTACCTGCCGGAAGAATATCCGGCCCATCGCGGCTGGGGCCACAGCACGTGGGCTGATGCCGTGGCGGTGGCGCAACGCTGCGCCACCAAGCGCTTGTGGCTGATCCATCACAAGCCCAAGCGCACTGATGCTGAATTGGCAGCGATCGGCGCGGCGGCAGCCGCCGTATTCCCCGGTACCGCGGTGCCGGTTCCGGACTGATTCGGGGCATTCCCGCGCCCATTGCCCGGAATCGGGCGGGAATGGTTAAGGGACGAAACCTTTCCGCCGCGGCGGGCGGGGGGGGGCGAGGTAAAACGCGGTAAAACAGGGCGGTATTTTTGATTGATTTTACCAGTTGTCGGCCAGATATTATCCGGCGAAGAGTTGGCCAGTCGGCCCAACTGAAGATGAGGTGCAGGGATGAATGTGGTGGCGGTCATTTTGGGCGGTGGCGAAGGCAAGCGGTTGCAACCCCTGACGCGTGATCGGTGCAAACCGGCCGTGCCCTTGGCCGGCAAGTACCGCCTCGTGGATATTCCTGTCAGCAATTGCATCAACAGTGGTTTCCGCCGCATTTATGTGCTGACGCAATTCAACAGCGTCTCGCTGCATCAGCATGTGCAAGGCACGTATGTGTTCGACCAGTTCCACAGCGGCTTCGTGCGCATCCTGGCCGCGCAGCAGACTCCCAGCAGCGAGAGTTGGTTCCAAGGCACCGCCGATGCCGTGCGGCAGGGTATCCGTTACATCATGGACCGAGAACCGGATTATATCCTCATTCTTTCCGGTGACCAGTTGTATCAGATGGATTTCCGCCCCGTTATGGAAGCGCACATTCGCAACAAAGCCGAAGTGACCATTTGTACCAAGCCGGTGCCGCGCGCGGAAGCGGGCGCGCTGGGGATCATGCAGGCGGATGAAAAGGACCGTATTGTGCGCTTTGTGGAAAAACCAGGCGATACGCCACTACTGGACGAACTGCGCGAACCCGGCAACGGCCCCGAGCGCTATCTCGCCAGCATGGGCATCTACGTGTTCAACACCCGCGTGCTGCTGGAGCTGTTGGCCAATGAGGAAAAAGATTTCGGCAAAAACATCATTCCCGCCGCCATCAAGGACCGCGCGGTGTACCGCTATCTGTTCGAGGGCTACTGGCGCGACATCGGAACCATCCGCGCCTTCTGGGAAGCCAACATGGAACTGGCCGAGATGGTGCCGCAATTCAACCTCTACGACGTGAGCGCGCCGGTATATACCCACATGCGCTACTTGCCGCCGTCCAAGATCAACGCCTGCGATTTGAACCGCGCACTGCTGAGCGAAGGCTGCATCATCACCGGTCACCGCATTTTGCGTTCCATCATTGGCGTGCGCGCCAAGGTGGGCACCGGCAGCGTGCTGGAGCATACCGTGTTGATGGGCGCGGACTGGTACGATCCCGAACCCCTGCCGCCAGGCCAAATCCCAATGGGCGTCGGACGCGACTGCTTCATCCGCAACGCCATCATTGATAAAAATGCGTGCATCGGCGACGGCTGCTACATCACGCCCGACGGCAAGGACAACGTCGTGACCGATCAATACACCGTGCAAGACGGGGTGATCGTCATTCCGAAGAAGGCCGTCATTCCGGCTGGCACGCACATTTAACCTACTCGCCGGCGCGCGCGGCACGGCGCATCAAGGCGCTTGGTAGGCCGGCAGTGCGGGACGGTGGCGGGGGCCGACCACGTTTCCTTGTGGACCGCCGGTGGCCGGTGCGTCGGCACCGCGCTCCAAATTCTGCCGCCGGCAGTCGGAAATCAGGCGATAGCACTGCGCGATGTGATCCGCAATGGGCACTCCCTCCGGTGCTCGCGGCTTGATGGCTTCAAATGTCTTGGCCGCCTGAAATGCGTTGTCCTCGATTTCCTTGAGCAGGTGCGTCTGCGCTTTGTTGTTCAGGAATGCACGGTATTGCGCCAGGGCCCGGTTGAACAAATTGGCGCCCAGCAAATATTCCGGATCCTGCCAAGTTTCGCCGGGCTTGAGTGGCATGGCGGGCTCGGGTGGTGCGGTCGGGCGGGCGGGGGGAGGAGGGGGCGGGGGAGTGAGGGTGGCGGTAGCTTCCGGGTTGCGCGCGCGGCGCGCGGCCAGCGCCAACTGCTGGCAGCGGGCGATGTAGTCGGCCAGCGGCACCGTTGCTGGGGCCTGCTCGCGCAACGCGGAAAATTGCGCGGCGGCTTGGAGGGCATTGTGCTCGATTTGTTCCAGCCCGACCGGCGGCAACGGGCTACTTGTTTCGGCGCGATAACGGTCGAGCGTTTGGTTGAATAGCCGGACCCCTTGTAAGAATTGCGGATCATCCCAGACCGTGGCGGAAAGAAAATCCAGTGCAGTGGGATCGGTGATGGGCGCCACTGATTCGGCGGTGGGCGCGGTGTCGGATATGGCTGGCGCAGCAGTGGGCGCGGACTCCACGGCAGGCGCGGCCGCCGGTTTTTCCGGAAACCAGAACGGCAGCCAGTGGTCTTGAAAATACCAGAGCACGTTGCCCAGCGCGGCGGCAATCAGCAGCCCCACCAATGCGAACGCAATGCGCTTTTTCTTGGGGCTGGCCATGCTCAGCGCGTACGCTTCAGCTTTCGTTAACCGAATTTTTTTACGTTCGGGTGGCGGCGGTTCTTCCGGGGTGAGCTTGAATTCCGACATGGCTCCAGAATGCAAAACCGGAGACAAAAAGACAACGCCGGAAAACGCGGCGACGCGGCGCACTAACGCGTGCGCGGAGGAAAGGCAGCTTTCGCTTTCCGACAGGGAATGCTACAACCTGCGCTCATGAAAGTGTGCATGGACATTCAGGCAGCGCTGGGGCAGCGAGCGGGCGTAGGGCGCTATGTCCGCGAGCTGTTGTGGCACTTGGGGCCGCTGGCGGGGACAGATGAAGTGTCGGCCTTTTTCTTCGACTTCAAGCGGCGGGGTTTGCCGGAATTGCCACCGGCGGTGACATTGAGGGCGTGCCGCTGGCTGCCGGGGCGCGTGGCGCAAAACTTGTGGAAACGCCTCGGCTGGCCGCCCTACGAATGGTTGGCAGGAGCGGCAGATGTGTACCACTTCCCCAACTTTATCCGCCCGCCGCTGGGACGCGGTAAAAAATCGGTGGTCACAATTCACGATGTGTCGTTTTTGCGGATGCCGGAAACCACCGAGGCGCGCAACTTGGCGTGGCTCTCGGCGGAAATCCACCGCACGGCCGAACGCGCCGACGCCATTCTGACCGATAGCCATTTCTCGGCGCGCGAAATTGTGGAGTTACTGCGCGTGCCTGCAGAAAAAGTGTTCCCGATTTGGCTGGGGCTGCCCAAGTTCGGGCCGCCGCCCGCGCCAGAGGCCGCCGCGGCCGCGCGGGAGGCCATCGGTATTCGCCGGCCGTATCTATTGATGGTGGGGACGATTGAGCCGCGTAAAAACATCCCGTTCCTGATCAAGATTTTTGAGGCGCTAACTGATTTCGACGGCGAGCTGGTGGTGGCCGGCGGGCTGGGCTGGAAGACGGGGCCCACGCTATCCGCCATGACGTATTCGCCGCGGCGTGAGCAAATCAAGCTGGTGAAGCACATGAACGATGCCCAGTTGTCCGCGCTGTATGCCGGCGCCGCGGCGTTTGTGTATCCCACGCGCTACGAGGGGTTCGGCTTTCCACCGCTGGAAGCCATGAGCCGGGGCACGCCGGTCATCGCGGCACGTAACAGCTCGCTGCCAGAAGTGCTGGGCGATGCGCCCGTCTGGGTGGATGGCTTCGACGTTGAAGAATGGGCCGCCGCTGTCCGCGGGGTGCTAGCGGCACCGGCGCGGGCCGATCGCCTGCGCGCGGCGGGACTGGCGCAGGCGGCCAAATTCACGTGGGAAGAAACCGCACGCCAGACGTGGGCGGTGTATCGCAAACTCGTCTAGCCTCACGTCGGGGTGGCGATCGGTTGTTTTGGGAAAGAAAGTATAAAGTACTACAAATAGTACATAATCAATTGTATCTAAATATATTACATTTTATTATTACACCTCTAATTTCACTTATAATTATAAGTGAAATCAAGCGTTTTTATCTAGCAATTATTGATTATTTTGGTTCTTCGTAGAATATTGTGGATACTCTATCCAGCTGCTTACCGTCAATTCATCGGATCGGAGTGGGGGGGCAGGCGACGGTTGGGGGGAAGAAGTCAAAATATTTTACGAAAAACCGTGGATAAAAACTGGGGGTGGCGGCCAGATTTTTGGGAGAGGATTCTCTTGACGTAACTGCCCAATGGACCGTATGTTCCAACCGTGGATAGGGTTCTGGGTGGAAACGTCCATGAAGGCGAGGGTGACATGGCCAATGAGAAGCAAAATCTGACTAAACGCAACTTGGCGATCCGGATCGCCGAGGAAACCGGCTTGACGCAACAACAGGTGCAAGCCGTCATTCAAAAGACCTTGGATTCGCTGCTGGATGCCCTGCGCGAAGGCCAAACGGTGGAGTTCCGCCGGTTCGGGGTGTTCGATGTACGCGAGCGCCGGCAGCGGATCGGGCGCAATCCCCACCGCCCGGATCAGGTGGTGGTGATTCCCAGCCGCAAGGTGGTGCGCTTCCGTCCCGGCAAGGACATGAAAGCGCTGTTCAAGTAGGCACCGGAATCCAGCGCGAAATCGAAGCAGCGCCAACGCCGCGCGCGGCGTCCGCAGGGAGTTTGCATGTCTTCAACCACTCAACCCGTTCAGGGAATGGCCGATATTGCCGCGCCGGAAGTGCGGCTGTGGCAGCGCTTGGAAGAATTGGGCCGCGCGGTGCTCGCCCGCTATGGCTTTGAAGAGCTGCGCACCCCGATCGTTGAGTTTGAAGCGGTCTTCACCCGCTCCCTAGGCGCCACGACCGACGTGGTGCAAAAGGAAATGTATGTTTTTGAGAAAGGCGGGCGGCGGCTCTGCTTGCGGCCGGAGGGCACGGCGGGGGTGATGCGCCACGCCGCCGGTTTGGGCGAACAGGAAACCGCGGGCGCACGCTGGTTTTATCTGGGGCCAATGTTCCGCAGCGAGCGTCCGCAAGCGGGCCGGCGGCGACAGTTTCACCAGTTGGGCGTGGAGTGCCTCGAACCACCGTCGCCGCTAGTGGATGCGGAGATCCTCGCGCTGCAAGTGGATTTGCTGCGGGTGTGGGGCATCGGTGATTGCCGGGTGCGGCTGAATACGCGCGGCGAAGCGGGCGGTCACGCGCAAGTGGCGGCCGGTTTGCGTGCGGCGCTGGCCACCCATGAATCGGAACTGTGCGACGATTGCCGCCGGCGCATTGGTGAAAATGTGCTGCGCGTGCTGGACTGCAAAAACGCGGCGTGCCAGCGCATCGTGGCCCAAGTGCCGCCGCCGACTGCGTTCATGAGCGAAGCTTCCCGCGAGTATTTGGCGCAAGTGGCGCGGCACCTGACCGCGCTGGATGTGGCACATGATTTGGACCCGCTGCTGGTGCGCGGGTTGGATTATTACGAGCACACCGTGTGGGAAATTGCCAGCACCGCGCTCGGCGCGCAAAACGCCGTGGCCGGCGGCGGGCGTTACCGCCTGCAACTGGGCGGGCGCGAACTGACCGGCGTGGGTTTCGCCATCGGTTTGGAGCGGGTAGTGGGCGTGCTGCAAGCGCTGGGCCGCGATGACGCGCTGTTGACCGCACCGCCGCCGCTGGTGTGGCTGGTGGGGCTGGGCGAAACCGCCATGCAGCAGAATCTGGGCCTGATGCAGCAACTGCGCGCAGCCGGTCTTGTGTGCCGGATGGCGCCGGCCGGCAGTTTGAAATCACAGATGCGCGCGGCCAACAAGGCCGGCGCCGCGTGGGCGGTCATCCGGGGCGCTGACGAACTGGCCGCCGGCGTGGCCGCAGTCAAATACATGGCCAGCGGCGAACAACAAAACGTGGCGCTGGCCCAACTGGCCACCGCCCTCGGCGCACCGCCTCCGGCGTAACCAATCCCCGCAAAAATAAAGCACTAAGAACCAAGCCGTTGTGCGCAGCGCCCGCGCGGCGTTTTGGTCGGCTGGGGTGCCCCCCGGCGGACTGTTTATTCTGCGCCTTGAGTATATAAAACCCCACTATTCCCTTAGCTTTTTGCTATCCGCGCAGGTTTCGCTCTTTCCTCTTTTGCGTAACTTAAAACATAAACTAAAACCCAGATAGGGGGGGGCGATGTACCCGCCCTTTCCCATAGCTTCAGCCATAAGGACGGGCATCCGGCGACGAAAATATATTGCGCAAGTTGGATTGACATTACACAACGGAATGTGTGATATTATGTGTGGAGGTGGTCATCATGGCAACAAACCTACAACTTGACGATCGGCTGATCCGTGAGGCGGTTTCCCTCGGGAAGCACCGCACAAAGAAGGCGGCGGTAACCCAGGCATTGACCGACTATATTCAACACTTGCGTCAGAAGCGCATCCTAAACGTATTCGGGACCATCGAGTTCGACCCCGATTATGATTACAAAAAGCAACGGGCGCGGTCATGAGGGTTCTGGTTGACACCAGCGTCTGGTCCCTGGCGTTGCGCCGCGAGGCGCAAGTGCGTCATCCGGAGGCGGAAGAACTCAAGAATCTGATCGCGGCTCGGGCGGTTGAGATCATCGGGCCGATTCGGCAAGAACTGCTCTCCGGCGTGCGGGATCAAACGCAATTTGTGCGATTGGAATCCAGTCTTGCCGCCTTTCCTGATTTGTCGTTGGTGACCGCAGACTATGTATTGGCTGCGAAATTCTTTAATGCCTGTCGCGCCAAAGGAATACAAGGGTCCAACACGGACTTTCTGATCTGTGCCGTTGCGGTTCGTAGTGATTCAACGATATTCACGACGGATCTGGATTTCGGACAGTACAAGAAGTGCCTACCGATCAAACTATACGAGTGCAATACCCATGCCGAACAATCGCCGGCGCGTTATCGTCGCTCTGTTCCGAAACGTAACCACTGACGTTCAAAAAATAAGGAGTTATCCCCAAAAACCTCAACGTTTTAGCGGGGGGGGTGACGTTACGCCAAAAAATGAGGAAAAGTGCCGGTTTTGCGCCCCAAAATCGCCAAAATCACCCAAAAATGCCCTCCAAACTCGGGAAACAAGCCATTTTCGATGTCAAAACGCCCATTTTCTGGACTCAAACTCGTAGGCCACGTAGAATGAATGAGGTAAACGAGGTGCTTGAGACGAGCGGCGGTGACGTTCGGCAGGCCACAGAGGGATACAAGAAGGAATACTGGAGTTCGAAGGGAGCGCGTTATGTTCAAGAGGATTGACCATGTGGAGATCATACCGCGCAATGCGGAACTGACCATTCGCTTCTACACCGACATCCTGGGCTTCCGGGTGACCAGCCGAGAAGCGGTGAATGTTCCCCCGCTGAAAGAGGTCATCTACCTTCGACTGGGCGACACGACCATCGAGGTCATGTCCGTTGATGATCCCAAGCCGGGAGCCGAGTCCCCGTGGCAAATAGGACTCAGGGCTATTGCCCTTGAAGTTGAGGATATGGCAAAGGCCGTCGAGTATCTGAAGACCCGCGGGATAAGCATGTCTCTAGCTCCGGTTGACCTTGGGAATTCCTATCGAGGGGAGCTACGGGATCCGGATGGACTTATTATCGAACTTCGGCAATGGAAATGACCGAGGGAAGAACCACCTCCTTCAAATTGCGCCGTTCAAGTGCGGTGGATGCGTGGTGGCGCGTTAGGTAAAATATCAAACTAAACCACAGGAGGCGGTCCCGATGATCCCAGATAAACTATTGGAAATTATGAAACACGAGGGTGTTGTTGCTATTGCGACCCAAGGAAAGGATGGACCGCACATGGTCAACACCTGGAATAGCTATCTCCGAATATCAGCAGACGGACGCTTGCTCGTTCCTGCTGGGGGCATGCAGCAGACAGAAGCCAACGTTGCCGGCAATCCCGATGTGCTGATGACTTTGGGAAGCCGCGAAGTTCCGGGAAGGCATGGGTCGGGTACCGGTTATCTGATCAAGGGAAAGGCCTCCTTTATAACGGCCGGGCCTGATTTTGACTTTATGAAGACACAGTTCAGTTGGTTGCGAGCCGTCCTGGCCGTTACCATCGGATCTGCTACGCAAACCCTATGAAAGTAAGGGGCATTGCGCCGCAGTCTTAATGGATATTCTGACACATCAAGTCGGGCCGCTCCCCGTGGGCATCTGGGCAGTACTGGCCATACTGTTTGTCGGCGGTGGCGTGTTCACTATTTTTGGCCAAGGGCTATCTCTATTCAACTGGGATGTGGCATTGCGTCTTCGTCTGCAGGAAGATTCGCGAAGAAGTCAGGATCCCTTGGAGAGGACTATGGGGGCTATCTCGCAAGGGGAGGCGGTCGCCGATGTAGCCGTGCAAGGCGTTCTCATCCTTCTCTCATTTGTCGGTATTCTTTTGCGGAACCCGGTCGGCTTTGTGGCCGGCATTGCACAAGGCGTTATCTGGATTTACGCGACCTTTTTGGTACTTGCCCAGCGTTGGATGTTATATCGGTGGGGGATTGTCAATAACTTGGCTAGGCTAAAGCATGTGGCACCAGCCATGTTGCTAGCGGGGGGCATCCCCGGCGCCCTGATGATTATTTGCCTCGTGGCCAACATAGGATTCTTTGGGTGGTAAGGGCGGAGATGATCGAATAATCACCGCCCCGCACACCTGTGGTGAGTTCGCGCCTAGTGAGGGGCCTCAAGTCCCGCTGAGATCTGCCTAATCTGGTGCGCCTTGTCTCGCGGCACGGCAGGAAATGAGAAAAAATGCCGGTTTTGCGCCTGAAAATAGCCCAAAACACCCCAAAATGACCTCAAAAGCCGAACACGAGCCGTTTGCGACGCTAAAACACCAATATTCTGGACTCAATCGTCCGCGTCACGTAAAAATGAAGTTGTTGAACAAGGCGCGTGAGGTCCGACGGCAAGCCGCCTCAACCTCATCGCTAGCGTTCGAATGTGAAATAGGAGACGATTGATTGCTGTTAGATGTTGAACAAGCCCGGATGCGTCTATCCAAGAACACGGATGCGAAAAAGAAGTCGCAGTATGGCCAGTTCTTGACGCCTGGGGGGACTGCGGCCTTCATGGCCGGTCTATTCCCATCCGCCGATGGCACATGTCGCCTTCTTGACGCGGGTGCCGGTATTGGATCTCTTGCGGCTGCTTTCCTGGAGCGATGGTCTTTCGGTGGCTTTGGCTTCCAGCGTGTAGAAGTCGATGCTTTTGAGATCGATGATTCGCTGCATAGCGAGTTGATGAGGACACTATACAAGTTCGCGAGTTCTCGGCTCTCTGTCGCGGTTCATGGAGACGATTTCATTCACACAGCCACAGATGCACTTTGCGGGGGCCTGTTCTCAAAGTTACTTCCACGATACACTCACGTCATCCTCAACCCGCCCTATAAGAAGATCAATAGCAATTCCGCGCATCGGCTAGCCTTGCGTAGTATCGGTATTGAGACGGTGAACCTGTATAGCGCCTTCATTGCGCTGGCTGTCGCTCTGGCCGCGCCGGGCGGACAGATCGTGGCAATTATTCCGCGCAGCTTCTGCAATGGGCCGTATTATCGGCCGTTTCGCGACTTCATTCTTGAGCGCGCAGCCATTCGTCACATGCACCTGTTCGAGTCGCGCAGCGCGGCATTCAAGGACGACGCGGTTCTCCAAGAGAACATCATCATCCGCCTGGAGCGGGGTGGCCAGCAGGGGTCAGTGATGGTTTCGACCTCTACCGATGACACCTTCGCCGATCTTGAGACCCATGAACACCCGTTCGGCCGTATCGTGTTCCCCGATGACCCGGAACGATTCATTCACGTTCCCACGACCCCAGAGAAACACGCCATTGAGCTGACAGAGACGATCTGCTATACGCTGGCCGATCTGTGCATCAATGTATCCACCGGGCCAGTGGTTGATTTCCGCCTGAAAGAGCACTTGCGTGACATGCCAGGGGAGGGCAGCGTTCCCTTGCTGTATCCCGGCCACTTAAGCAGCACCGGCACCACATGGCCCATCGAGGGCATGAAGAAGCCCAACGCCATCGAGCGCAATGCCGACACCGAAAAGTGGCTGTACCCTAGTGGTTTCTACTGCGTAGTTCGGCGCTTCTCGTCCAAGGAAGAAAAGCGCCGAATAGTGGCGAACGTGGTCAAGCCGAGTGCCTTCGGTGACGTGCCCGTACTGGGCTTTGAGAACCATTTGAACCTGTTCCATGAGAACAAGCGAGGGTTGCCCGAGGCGCTGGCCCATGGGTTGGCCGTGTACCTGAACACGACCGCGGCTGATGAGATATTCAGGCGTTTCAATGGCCATACCCAAGTCAATGCAACCGACCTCAAGGCGATGAAGTATCCGAGCCGTGAGATCCTGATCAAGCTTGGGGAGTGGGCAATGCAGCAAGGGGAGCTGACGCAGAGCATGATTGACGAAAAGTTCTGGGGAATTGCGATATGAGAGCCAGCAAGAAGAGCAAATACATCAAGGCTGCAAATCAGATTCTCGTTTCGCTTGGATTGCCGAAGGGACAGCAAAACGAGCGTTCCGCGCTCTCACTGCTGGCCCTGCTGAACCTCACGCCGGGCAAGTCGTGGGCTGGCGCGGAAAACCCGCTTATGGGTATCACGCCTATCATGAACTGGGCGCGCGAGCACTACGGCAAGGAGTACGCACCGAACACCCGCGAGACGTTCCGTCGGCAGACCATGCATCAGTTCTGCGATGCCGGCATCGCCCTTTACAACCCTGACAGGCCGGACCGGCCAGTGAACAGTCCAAAGGCAGTATATCAGATCGAAGCGGCCGCGCTGGCGTTGCTGCGCACTTTCGGTACACCGGCATGGCATGACAGACTGACTGCCTATCTGGCCGAGCGGGAAACGCTGGTTGCCCGCTACGCCAAGAAGCGCGAGCAGAACCGTATCCCAGTCAAGTTTGCGCCGGGCAAGAAAATCACCCTCAGCCCCGGCGAACATAGCGAGCTGATTCGGGCTGTCATCGAGGACTTCGCCCCACGCTTCGCGCCGGGCAGCGTGCTGGTCTACGCCGGCGACACAGGCGACAAGTGGGGTTACTTCGATGCATCCTTGCTGGCCGGCCTGGGTGTCAATGTGGATTCACATGGCAAGATGCCTGACGTGGTACTGCACTTCATCACGAAAAATTGGCTGCTGCTGGTCGAGTCCGTCACCAGTCACGGTCCGGTTGATGGCAAGCGTCACGCCGAGTTGGCAAAGCTATTCGCCGGATCGACCGCTGGACTGGTCTATGTGACCGCCTTCCCAAACCGGGCCATCATGGGCCGCTACTTGGGCGAGATCGCCTGGGAAACCGAAGTGTGGGTGGCTGATGCGCCCTCGCATCTCATCCACTTTAACGGGGCTCGATTCTTGGGGCCGTACCATGCACCCTAACAACAGCATGCTCAATGAATATATGATAATTCGGCAAGAATTATTTGGGTATCCCTGCAATAATTCCCCGGGGCTATCTATCCCAGTTGCCTCAAATCAAGCATAATCAAAAAATGCCCCTCGGGGCCTTGTACAAACACCCGAGGAGGCAGAAAAGCTCCTTTTAGAACTAACCCATGAAATACCCGAAGTTACTTAGCGACTGAAAGAGAAATTCTATCCAGAAATAAAGTCAATCAACGGGGAGAAGTAGTGTCCCAACAATGCGCTGTTAACGTTAGGTCAAAAGTATGGATCTTGTAGCCATCATACGATCAAAAATCGAGAGGGCTGGGGAAGGCAACCACTTCCTTGGACTCAAGGCGGTCTTGCGTCATATCGTGACGGCTGTAGCACATTTTGACCGTGGCCAAGATGCGGCGGACGAGACGGCCTTTACTGATTGCATTTACCGAACCAATCAAGCTTTTGAAGGCAGTCTGAAAGAGGCTTTTCGTGTTCTAACTGGAAAGGATCCTGATAAGAAAACGCCGCACAATATTGAAGAACATTTTGCGTCGAACGACGTCTTTAGGTCACGGGTTTTAAGACAATTCAAAAATTACCGGACGGAATGGAGAAACCCATCAACCCATGACCACAAGCTCGACTTCGATGCAAGTGAGGCCTTTCTAGCGATCGTCTCAGTGTGTGCATTTACAAATGTTCTTCTCGATCAAATCATTGAGAAGCTTGCACACGACCGTTCTAAGCTGGAGTCAAAGAAGGAGCGCATGAGAATTGCGAAGGCGCTGAAAGCAAAAGGAACTGACTTGGCCAGCTTCGCCGCAAATCTTATTTCTGAATTTATTTCTCAATACAAGCCGGCCCACGAAGAACCACGAATGCGAGAGGCTGAATTTCTGGGCTCCCTATCGGGATTCATCGAGTCCATCGCTCCAAAGTTGAATGTCCAGATTGAGGTTCTACTGGGCACTGATCGTCATTACCGAGGAGACCTTTTACTCAGCCGCGGAAATGAAAAACTTTTAGTCGAACTGAAAGGAACGAGTTTCTCTCGTCAGTTGGTTCGATCCGGGCTTGAGCAACTTGACCGCTACTTCAGTATAAGCGGAATTGATCAGGGTGTTCTCGTGATTGCAAATCCCCCTTATGCAACACCTACAATAATCGACGCAACGACACCAAGAGGGCGACGGGTCTTGGTAGTTGCGCCCAGACAAACAGAGACCTAACAATCAGTTCCCGGGTGCCTTCTATGAGGCAAGTGAATTTTTGAAAAAGTGATTGGGGCAGAGCGGGGGATTGCCGCGGGGTGGCCGCGGCTTCCGGGATCATCCGCAAGGGACAGACGGGAAGCGCAACTTCTTGGGTGGTCGGGATCGTCGTGGCGGTGTCCGGGCCTGCCCATCGCATCCTAATATGAAGCCGTCGGCACACGGGCACCCTGCGCACAAGCCTCCTCCAATGTCAAAAAGACAAAACCCCACATGTGGAAA
>Ga0208196_1000563_pt1 | contig 47675 bp, 48 predicted proteins | sample AD_JPNNA7_MetaG_FD_184443 | JGI IMG/M metagenome (GOLD analysis project Ga0208196, IMG submission 184443) | Active sludge microbial communities of municipal wastewater-treating anaerobic digesters from Japan - AD_JPNNA7_MetaG (SPAdes) (version 2) | ecosystem: Engineered > Bioreactor > Anaerobic...
AAGAGACGCCTACAAACACTAATGAAATAAGCAATGCAAGCAAATATCCAACTATCGGGCGCGAGCCGTCCGATAATTTCCGTATTGTCATTAAAAACTGTAACTTGAAATACTCTTTCATCAGTACCTTTTTTTTAACCGCAGGCATCACAAAGAATGCACAAAGGTAGCAGAGTTTTTTCTTTGCGCTCTTTGCGGTTTTATTATTCGTTTTTTTAACCGCAGAGGTCGCAAAGGATACGCAGAGGACGCAGAGGTTTTTTTTAAGTTCTATTGTGAAGCAGCCTCTTCACAAAAAGCAGATATAGAGTTGTTGCAAAACAATTACACTACTCTTGAACCAAATCAATGCTGATTTTTTCATCAGCCGGAACTTCTATCTCTATTTCTATGGGTTGGTAAGAGATAAGTTCAACTTTAACAGTGTGTTTTCCGGGTTTAATGTTATTAATAGTAAAATTCCCATCTAAATCGGAATAATATTTTGTTCCGTCAATAAAAATTCTTGCTCCCGCTAATAACTCATGACTTTTTTTATCAGTAATTATGCCTGATAAATCAACCGAATTAGCATTATCAAAAACTTCGGTTTTGGTAGTTTTTACATTTTTACTTGTTTTACTACTATCTGCATATGCAGAGATTGATAATAAAGCGATTGTAATAACAAGGAGAGTAGTTTTCATAGATGTCTTTTTAATTATTTAACGCCACAAAAGTGAAGTACTATTATTGCATAAAGATTACATAAAAATTAAGATTTTGTTACGTTTTTGTTTTTCATAACATATCAATATTCTTTTTCATCCACTATTGTTCCATTTTCATCCCACATGCGCCAAATTCCGCTTTTTTCACCTTCGTAATAATTCATTTCATAACGCTGCATTCCCAATTCATCCCATATACGCCAAGTCCCGTGTTTTAGTCCGTTTTTGTATTCGGCTTCCGAAATTAATTGTCCTGAAATATCATAATTTCTCCATAGTCCATGAAGTTTCCCTTCTCTGTACGAACGTATTTCTTTTGGTTTACGATTTTCGAAATAGATGATATAAGTTCCTTCCGGCAAACCGTTTTTAATTTGCATTTCGAGTTTAAGTGTGTTATTATCGTAATATTCACGATATTCGCCTGTGTAGAGTTCGTTTTGTCCTCTATCGCGATAATAAACACCTTCGTTTTGATATAATTTAGGACTTTTTTGAGCTTGCACGCTCCATGTCATCAAAAATAGCGTTGCAATAAGAGTTAATTCACGTTTCATTTGTTTTTAAATGATTTTAAAGCAAACAAAGGCGGTGTCTCATAAGTGTCCAAGTGCTGTGCTTCGACTTCGCCCGGCAACCATGTTGCTTTTGATGGTTGCTGAACTTGCCGAAGTACTGGCTCTGTAGCCCACTTCCAGTAAGTTCCTTCATCCTCAATCTCGGTCGCCTTGCATTTGAACACTTCTAAACACCTTGATTATTTTGTCTTAATCTTTGTTTTGAGACAGCCCCTTTTTGCTTTTATGTTACCTATTAAATTAAAATTTATATCCTGTCCAATCGAAAATATTTGAAGGACATCCTGTATTGCCATTTTCGATAGTTACATTATCATATGTGGTTCCTTCTCTTTTGTTTACTTCTTTACCGTTGAATTGAGTTGTTAAAGAATTGGTTAAAGAGATTGTAGTTGATTCTTGTGCATAACCTTTACTATCGTCCAAGTCAATCAAATCTTTAACTTGTCCTTGACCTTTTACTAATGCATTTTCTATTGTAGCTTTAGCTCCTCGGCGAATTTTAATAACATCGTGCATGTAATAGCCTTCTGTTGTGTTAGGCTCTAAGCGAAGATCAATAGTCATGTTTTTAATTGTAAAATTAGCTTGATTCGGGTGATCAGGATTTAATCCGTCTAAATTGCCGTCAGCTTCAACACCGCGTGGGTCTGATTCGCTACTTACAAATCCGGTGTCCCAAATACCGTAAGCATTTTCCAATGTACCGCAATAGCCTTGTGTAAAGTCAAACATATCATCATCAGAATTTACAACCAACAAGTTTTTTACATTCACACAACCTCCGAAGAATTCGATTCCGTCGTCAGATCCATTGGGAATGTAAATGTTTTCAATTTTTGTACCGTTTCCTACACCGTTTAATGTAAGTCCGTTATGCTCTACGTCTGCGCTTGAGCGTGCTCCCGTATATTCTAGTTTTAAATAAGTAATAGTACCCGAATTGTCGTTAGGATTATTACCTCCATATAAATATGCGGAGTTAATTTCTGTCGAGCCTTTTTCATTTGGATCGGCTAACGGAGCTTTACCGTTGATAATTAATCCGCCCCAGTGACCTTGCTCTGCGTTAGCAATGTCGGCAGTCATTGTAACTGGTTTTTCAGCTGTACCGTTTACATTAATTTTACCTCCTTGTAAAACTAATATATAACTACCAAATCCTTTTTTCGCTTTGATAATAGTTCCGGCAGGAATATTCAACACTCCACCATCTTCAACAATAAGCGGTCCTACTAACATGTACTCAACAGAAGCATCAAGCGTTTTGGTGCCAGTTATTGATCCGGATAAGTCTTTATCCTCTACGGGAACTGGATCATCCTTTTTTTCTTTGCCGCAAGAAGCAAAAGTAATTGCAGCAATCATCATTAAATAAAACAAACCTTTTTTCATTGTCATTAAAATTTAAGTGGTTAATAATTCATATTAAAATTTATAGCTTATTCCTAAGCTGATGTTTTGTCCTTTTTTGAAATCATTTAATACTATCTTTTCACCTAAAACACTCTTTTCTCGCGATAAACGATAAGCCGCATTAAGCATATTTGTGGCTTTAAAATTTACCGAAAACCCCTTGCTGAATCCATATGATAAAACAAAATCAAGTGTTGGAACTCCCTCTTCAATAATATCTCTAAACCCCTTTGTTCCAACAGTATGAACTCTGTCGCTGAAGTAGTTAAAAACTAACGATGCGATAAAATCTTTTTCATTTTTTTTGAAACTATATGATAAATCTGCATTCAACAAAAAAGGTGATGCTCCTTCTAACCTTGTTTTACGTGGCGTTGTATTTAGTACATCAAGCATTAAATCTGTATAGATATAGGAAGCATTCAATCCGCATGATAACCGACTTGATTGCTCCATCGTACTATTGAACTGATTGAAAATGTTTTTACGAAGTTCTATTTCAATTCCTGCAACTGTGGCATTTTTGCCTATATTATCGTAAGTAAGAAGTCCAGCAGAGTTTCCTTGATCTACGCGTCCAATTGGATTTTGTATATACTTGTAGAAGGTATTAATTGAAAACAACTCATTATTAGTTATGTAGTAATCCCATTTTAAATCTAAGTTATAATTGTCTGATGGTTTAATGTCGGGGTTACCTTGGCTTGCGAAAGAAATATTTACGTATTGATAGGGCGAAATTTCTTTCGATTGAGGCAAAGTATATGTTTTACTAATTCCTAATCTCAAACTGTTTTTATCGTTCATGTCGTATTTCAGGTTTAAGCTTGGCAATAAATAGTTTTTGTTTATTGTTTCGCTTCCCGGAGCCACATGAGTTACATTATGGTTAACTGTTAAGTCAACTGCGTCCATTCGCAATCCAACGTTTCCGGCTAAATTTCTAGCCAATTGATACGATATTTCAGCAAAAACCGAATGTATATTTTTAAATACTTTGTAAGAGTTTGTTTCGCCCGTCTCCATTTTCAGCAAACCATTATTCAGGTTTTCTTCAAACAACTGATCCAAAACCAAGTTTTCCATTGTAAAATTAGGCATACCTAACGGACTAAAGTTGTATTCTATAGCTTTAAAATTATCGTTTACAAATCGTCCTGCATATCCTACTTGTAATAAAGAGTTTTCTGTATTAAATCTGTCGTTTAATTTTAGCGATACCGCTGTTTTAACATTAAAATCGTTGTTTTTTAAATCGGAGAAAAATCGTTTGTTTCGGTTGCTTCGGGTTAAACCGTATAGATTTTCATTAAGTTGTGTAAAATAGTTCTCTCGGCGGTCGGGCTCTAATCCATTTACGGTATTGTAGGCTGCTCCCAAATTTAATTTCATTATGGGCGACAACTTCCAATCAGAAACGATTTGATTTACAAGCAGAAGATTATCATTTGTTTGCTGCCTTCTGATTATACCGGACAAACTTGGGCTATTTTGAAAAGGTTCGGAATACAAACCGCTATATTCTCCCACATATTGGTCGTTAACATGGATAAGCATAAAGTTGTAGTTAACGTTATGTCGGCGATCTATTTCGTAATGAGCGCTGGCTAAAGCAAGCTGGTTAATGGCTTGCGAATATTTATCTCCCTGCTGATCTTGATAAACAGTTCCGTCTGATATTGAGTTACGCACAATCTCTTCAGTACACGAATAGCTCATTCCGTGAGAGGCTACCGCAAAAAATGAGAATGTGTTGCCATTTTCTCCCTTGCCTGACAGTTTTCCTCCAGATATTCCATAGCTATGATTGAGCGGAAACGACACCTTTTTAGGGTCTAAACTGTTGGAAAAACTGTATTGATTTTTAATTGGTTGGTCTGTGTTGGCGATTCCGAAATAGTTTGATCCGTCTTGGCGAATAAAATCGGCATTTATTGCCATAACGTTAACACCTGCTGACAAATCAACGGCTAACGCGCTCTCCTCTGTCAACTCTTTGGAAGAGATATCAATAACTGCACCGCCTACGTCGCCTGCGTTAGAGGCGCTAAAAACCTTGTTTACTCCGATGTTTTGAATGATATCGGTTCCGAAAAACTCTAATGCAATGTTTTTATATTCAGGATCTTCCGAAGGAATGGGGAAACCGTTAAGCAGAGTGGCATTATATCTGTCGCCCAATCCGCGTACAAAAACATTCTTAACGCCCTCTTGTTTCGATATTCCCGAAACTTGAGCAACAGCATCACGCGCATCAGATATTCCCTTTCTCGAAAGTTCTCTTGCTCCGACAGTTTGAGTAACTATTAACGCCTTTTTTTGTTCAAGCAACAAAATATTTTCGCTCTCCCGATTTGCTTTAGCTACAACCTGTACCTCTTTAAGACTAATATCCTTCGAGTTCAAAAGAAAATCTACAACAGTTTCTTTGTTATTTTCAACAACAATTTCCTTTTTAATTACCGAGTGGTATGATATGTAAGAAGCTTCTAGCGTGTATGTGCCTGGCGAAACATTTAAAATTGTATAGTTTCCGTTTAAATCGGTAGCAGCTCCGATAGTAGTACCTTGTATCAAAACAGATGCTCCAATAAGAGATTCCGTGGTTTTTGCATCTAAAACACTCCCTTTAATACTTCCGGTTTGGGCTAAAATTCCTGACGCAATGCTTAGAAAAAATAGAGTAGCAAAAAATAGCTTTTTATCTGTCACAAAAACAATTTTTACTTTTATTTAGCGCCGCAAAGGTGAGGTTTGATTATTACGAAATTGTTACATGTACATTAAGTTTTTGTTAGGCAGTGTCAAACCTCTTCAAAATACACAAGATAGTAAAAAATTTGATAGTTATAAGTTTATAAAGTTGAACCAAGCTTGCAAGCTTGACTAAGGCAAAAGTTCACTCTCGAAAACGTAATCTTAACACCTTATATATGACAAGCCGTTACGCTTATTTCAACTTCGCTCAAATGAGCATGTAAAGGACATTGCTAAAACAAATAGTGATTTTTAATAAAACAACAAGCCGTTTAAATTACTCGTAAGCTGCAAAAACAAGTTTCATTTTTCACCCACAAATCGGTACTTTTTTTTAAAAAAAAGTTGGACTAATTTGCAAATACTACTATTGTTTTTTTAGAGTAAATAAAAATTCTAAGCCGCCCTCTTTTCTGTTCTTCACCGTTATATTTCCTTTATGGAACAGCACTGCATTTTTCACTATAGATAAGCCTAATCCTGTGCCGCCGTTATCCCGTGTGCGTCCCTCGCTGATACAAAAAAAACGTTCGAAAATACGGTTTAAATGGCTTTCATCTTTTACCCCAATTCCTGTATCGTAAAATGAGAAGTAGTAAAAGTCCGCATCTTCGTTGTAAATACTGATATTAATAATCAAATTTTCCCCGCCATATCTGATTGCGTTGTCTGTAAGATTTCTGAATAATGAATAAAGTAAATTTTCATTTCCTGTAATTTCCAAATGCTCTGGTACTTGCCACCTCATCTCAATCTGTTTTGCACCCAACTGAACGCTAAGCTCTTCTTGGATTTTCTCAAGCAGTTGCCCAATATTAATTTTTTCTAAGGAAAACAAATTAGGAGCTTCTTCCATTTTTGTAATTAGGCTCATATCTTGGATGATTTCTGAAAGAGCAATGGTTTGCTGAAAAGCTCGTTCAATAAAATATTGCCTCTTTTCATCACTTAGGGGTTGATCCAATACCGTTTCTAAATATCCTCTAATGCTTGTAATTGGTGTGCGAAGTTCGTGAGCAATATTACCGGTCATCTCTTGCTTCAACCGTTTAGTTTTTTCTTCTTTTGTAATATCACTCAAAATAATCTCAAAACTCCCATCTTCAAAGAGATTGGCTCTGACTGAAAATATTTTCCCTTGTTTGCTGATTACTTTTGCAAAATAGTGTTGTTTGTTTTGATTTAAGAAATCTTGCAGTTCTATAAAATTTTCGTCTTTTAAAATCCTGGAAGCGTCGCTAGAAGCCTCGTCTGCTATCGTGTTAAGATATTGAATAAACAAACCATTATGATATTCTACTTTATGGTCAGGCGACAAAAAGCAGATTCCTTCTTCTAAGACTTGAATATGTTGCAAAAGCTTTTGTTTTTCCATTAAAACAGTTTTTTGGCTCTCTTTTAGCTTAAAATAATTATCTGCTATTTTACTTCCAATTTCGCCAATTTCATTATTAGGGAAATTTAATTTAGTAAAATTCTGTTTGTCCGAATTTAAAACAAAATCACGCAATTGTTTGATGGTATTTCCAAGTCTTTTGGTAGTAACATGAACAAAGAAAATAAAAACTGTAAAGAACAAAAGAATAAAATAAAGAAACGCATTGTCGGGTTTTAAAAAATTTTGCAGTCGGATATTATAAAGTAAGGCTACGCGTATGAATTTATCGTCTGCTTTTTTCGCAAAATATAAATATTTATGTTTATTAGAATCCGATAAGCGTAAATATGAGCCTTTGCCTGTTTGTTGTGCTTTTACAATTTCCGGTCTGTCTTTATGGTTATCGAGACGCACATAGTCATTGATGGAATTATCAAACAACACTTTTCCTTCTTTATTGATAATTGTTATTCTCAGGTCTTCTGGCAATAGATTTTGCAACTGATTAATTGCCGGAGCCACACTATCTTGAGCATCTACAATAGCAGCTTGAATAATATCTGTATAAGTTTCTAATTTTTCTTGTAGTCCTTGAGTTTTGTATGTTTTTTCCCTAACTTGTTCATATACAATAATACCAACCGTAAAGAGAGTAAACAACAAACCAAAATATAGAAATAGCCTTTGTCGGTAACTTAATTTCATAAATCATCAGTATTAAACCAGTATCCATATCCCGTTTTATTTGAAATTACTGAAGCGTAGTTCCCCATTTTTTTTCTAAGTCGTGTAATGTGAACATCAATAGTTCGCTCAGTAATGTACGGTGTTTCACTCCATAATTTATTTATTATGCTTTCTCTCGAAAACATTCTATCCGGATGTTTTGCAAGTAATGTCAATAATTCAAATTCTGTTTTTGTCAATTGAATTTTTTTGTTGTTAACACTAAGTTCTTTTAAATTAAAATCAAGAATGAGATTGCCATAACTCAGTTTATCCTCTTTTTCACCTGTTATGCTTTGTTTTTCTGATCGTTTTAAAACGGCTTTTACTCTTGCAATCACCTCTTTAATAGAAAATGGTTTGGAAATATAATCATCTGCACCAACCGAAAAACCGGTAAGCATCTCATTTTCGGTATCTTTCGCCGTAATAAAAATTATGGGCGTTACAATCTCTTCTTGACGCATTTTCTCTGCCATTTTATAACCCGACATTCCACCCATCATTACATCTAATAAAATAATATGAAAGTTATCGAGTGACTTCTTTAAAGCATCTTCAGCAGAAACAGCAGTTTCTACTTCATAACCTTCATTTTTCAGATTAAACTCTAAGATTTCAGCAATACTAGTATCATCATCAACTATTAAAACTCTTTTACCCATTTAATTCAACTTTTATCGCCACAAAGATAATCTATTAAAGCTTTATGAGTATCGCAAAATATAAAAGAAAAACACTCTCTTAGCTCAAATAGTAAAACCAAAAGAAACCTTCTCAGAATCCATAATACGATCTCCAAGAAGTATAATCAAGCCTATTTGGATAAGTTTTAGGTATTATAAACAAATATTTCGTTAAAGCCTACAGGAATATTGAATATTTTATCTAATGCAATATTGTTGAAAAATGCATGGATACAGCGGATAACTCCGGCATGAGTAATTAGCAATATTTTATTGTAATTTTTTGATTTTAAAGAAGTAATGAAATTTGTTACCCTCTTGTAAACATCTTGTAGGTTTTCGCCATTAGGAGGACGTTCATTAACAAAATCGTTGCACCATTTTTCGAGTTGATTTCTGTCAATATCGTCCCAGCTTTGATTTTCCCAACTGCCGAAATTCATTTCTTTTAATGCTGGTTCAATGTTTATTTTATTGAAATTAAGCTCCTCAGATAACATAAGACACCGTTTTAATGGGCTACAAAATATTGCATCGTAAGTTGGCTGTAGTAGCTTTTTTATTTCGGCAGCATCCGCTTTAAAACTGTCTGCTACAGGAACATCGCTTTGTCCGTAACATTTGTTTAATCCATCTATTAAACGTGTATGTCTGATTACATGAATTTCCATATCGCTACAAATGTCAACATTATTAATACTTCAGCTAATTGTTCAATACACCCCAAACAGTCGCCTGTATATCCGTTTATCCATTTTTTGAAGTAGCGATTTCCTTCGACGATTAGTAAAAACAGAGGTAACAGAACTATACAAACAATAGGATTTATTATTGCAAAAATTGTTAAAGGAGTAAGTCCCAGCACGTATGAGAATATTATTTCAGTTCGTGTTGCATGTTTTTCTACAGGTTTTACCTTCGACGTTAGGTCCTCTCTTGCGTATTGCGATATAAAAACTATGTTTCCGGAAGTTAATCGAGCCAACGAGTGGTATAAAATAAAAAACAGAAATACCATCCACCACCCCTCTTTTTCGAGTTGAGGCAACAATGCGTAAAGAGACAAGATTTTAAACGCAAATAACAGGATCAGGGCAACTGTTCCGTAAGTCCCTATTGTGCTATCTTTCATTATCTCTAAGATTTTTTCTGTTGTCCAACCTCCTCCAAAGCCGTCAAAAGTGTCAGCAAAGCCATCTTCGTGAAAAGCTCCTGTTATTATAACTCCTGCAGTTAATGAAGCAACAACGGCGATAGCGTTCCCAAACAGTAGCGAAGTTCCCAAGTATATCAAAAATGATATTGTCCCAACGATCATACCCACTAACGGAAAGTATCGCAAGGCTTGGTTTAGCGCAATGTTTGAGCAATCAATCTTTTTTGGGCACGGTATTCTTGTGTAAAACATTAATGAGGCAAAAAAAATCTTTATTTGGCGTTTCATATTGTTTCAATTAACAATTAACAATGAGCAATTAACAATGAGCAATTAACAATGAGCAATTAACAATGAGCAATTAGCAATCAGCAATGGGCAATTAGCAATTGGGTTAAAAGTCGTTTCACCATTCACTTTTCTACTTTTACCTTTATGAATTGTTGACATTTATAATTTATTTGAAACGTTGGCGCTTTCGAAGCTCGCCATATTGTTTAAAAACTCAACTGCATTTGCAATAATAGGATAAGCAATAGCGCAACCAGTGCCTTCTCCAACTCTTAAACCCAAATTTAAAAGCGCTTCAACACCCAAATAATCAAGCAACTTGTAATGACCTTTTTCTCCGCTGAGATGGCAAAATATTGCGTTTTTAATCACATTGGGATTAATTTTGTACGCAATTAAAAAGGCAGTAGTAACGGTGAAGCCGTCAATCAATATCAACATGTTTCTTTTGTAAGCCTGATTTATTGCAGCCGATATTTGGGCGATTTCAAAACCTGCGAATGTCATTACAACTTCTTTTATGTCAGAAATTTCTCCATGAAACCGTTTTACTTGCTTTAAAATATTCAATTTATTTTGAAGGTGTTGGTCAGTAAGTCCTGTTCCCTTTCCTACGCAATCTTCTAACGGTAATCCGCACAAATAACTCATTAAAATAGCGGCTGACGAGGTGTTGCCAATACCCAGCTCACCAAACCCCACTACATTGCAATTTGATGTAAATAACTGGTCAATAATCTTTTCTCCATAGTAAAAGCATTGTTCTAATTGTTGCTTAGTCATTGCTTTTTGATACAGAAAATTATCAGTGCCCTTTGCAATTTTAGCGTTTACAAACAAATTATTATCACTAAAATCAAAATTTACTCCTGCGTCAACTAACACTATATCAATGTTGTTTTGTTTGCAAAAGACATTTATTGCAGCGCCGCCATTTAAAATGTTTTTTACCATTTGGTAAGTTACTTCGGGCGGATAAGCGCTTACACCCTCTTTCGCAATCCCGTGGTCGGCGGCAAAAACAGCAATAGTTGGTTTTTGCAATTTGGGAGTGAGCGTGTTTTGAATTAACCCTATTTGTATTGCCAATTTTTCAAGATAACCAAGCGAGCCTATGGGTTTTGTTTTTAAATCAACCTTTTCTTGCAGTTTATCAAATATCATGTGTGTTATAAAAATTAAGAACATGTAAAAGTATTGCTTCCAAACCAAAGTTTTTATAGTTTTCAACACTTACAATTCCAAAATATGTAAAAGGAATGACCACCTCTTTCCCTGTACTGGTTTAAATAGCAACAATTAATTCCGAGTTTCCTTTATTTCCACAAGCCTGAAACAAAATAAAAAGGAAAAATAAGAAATATAATTTGCGTATTCTAAAACGGTAGAAATCAAGCCTTTCTACAGAAGTAATCCTTTTAACTATTGTATTGTTATCCATAAATGTATTATCTTTGCATTCTAGTTCCGGTAATTCCTCTCCCAATTTTTATGCTGGTGATGAAGCCGGATTTTTTGTTTTATTTTGTCAAAGATAGCATTTCCCATTTTAAATATCTCATTTGTTTTGTAAGGATATTCATAGGGTAGATTCAACTAGCAAAACAGCAATTTATTAAACACGAAACTAATATGTCAAACCAAAACTTGACAAACTTTTAACCAATTACGTGTGAGCTTAAAATTACCTTGGTATGAAAAGTTTACAAACGTATAAACATAAAACAGATAAAACGCTAAAAGCTAGAAAAAATCTAAACCGTAAAAAACAGTTGGTTTTTTTATAAATTTGTTAATGGAAAATTTTTAGAAATATGAGACATATTAAACATTTTCTTATCGTAATCTTTTTCATTTTTTCAAAAAGTGTTTATTGTTGTACAACCGCCGTAATATCAGGCAAAGCTACTAATGACGGACGCGCGTTAATTTGGAAGTTAAGGGATACCGATTATTTAAAAAACTATGTAAAACAGTTTCCTGCCGAAGATGGAAAATATGCATTTATAGGAATTGTTAATTCTGTTGATAGCGTTGGCAACGAAGTGTGGGGTGGAAACAACGAAGTTGGTTTTGCAATTATGAATAGTGCGTCGTTTAATGTAAATCTTGACGACAGCGTAAAAGTTAAGGATAAAGAGGGCTTTTTTATGAAAAAAGCATTAGAGACGTGCAAAACATTAGAAGATTTTGAAAATTTACTCTCTAACTCCCAAAAACCAATGGGATTAGCTGCTCATTTTGGAGTGATAGATGCAAAAGGCGGCGCTGCTTTTTACGAAGTAAATAATTACACTTGGACAAAATATGATGCAAACGACCCAAATGTTGCCCCTGAAGGATATATATTAAGAACAAACTTTTCAGAAACAGGAAAACCAAATGTAGGATATGGTTTTGTAAGACTACAAACAGCGGAACAACTTTTCACCGAAACGACAAAGGAAAAAACTCTTGACTATCGTAGTGTAATACAAAATTTCTCAAGATGTTTGTATAATCCAATAACAAAAAACAATTACAAAGAAATGTATGAAAATGAGCCTGCAAGCGATAGATTTATACACTCCGACAACTTAATTACAAGCTATGGCTCAGCTTCGTGCATTGTTATTCAAGGGGTTAAAGACAACGAACTACCACAATTTACTACAATGTGGACAATGATAGGCTATCCTAATACATGTATTGCATTGCCCTTGTGGATAAGCGAATCGGAGTTGCCAAACACCATAATTTATAATGATTCGCTAAAAAACTCAAAACTAAATCAATACAATATGAGCCTATTGAAAAAGTGTTACCCAATAGACAATCCGGACGGATACCACTATTTAAAAATATCGAAATTAGTAAATAAAGAAAACAACGGATACATGCAAATCATTACACCTATTGAGACAAACATATTCGATGAAACTGACAAAAAATTAAATAAATGGAGAAATAAAATGCCTCCTAAATCTGAAATAGAACAGTTCTACACTCAATTAAACAATATCGTAGAAAAAACCTACAAACAAATACTCGATAAATGAGAGATTGTTTTTTTTTAAATTTTGGTATTTCAAAACGAAAATTATCAAATAAAAATTCAGGAGAAAGCATTGCGTAATTTTTTCGAAAAACTTATCAAGCAATAAAATAAATACACATAATTTTGTAGCTTTAGAGTTATAATAGTACTGACATGGTAATTATCTGTAGATAAATGTCATAAAGCTGCAACCTACAAATATCACTTCAATATAAAAAACACAACAAGATCATAAAAATCCAAGATTATGAACACAACACATGAAGACGACAGCCACCAACACCACAATTATTATAGATTGTTTGAAGGGATTCGAGGTTTTAAAAGCAACGAACACATTCCGAAACAGGAATTTTTTGCCCAATTAGGCAAACATCAAAATCCTCATACCTTATATATTGGTTGCTCCGATTCGCGTGTAGTGCCAAATTTGGTTACCGGCACCATTCCTGGCGAACTGTTTGTAGTTCGTAACATCGGCAATTTTGTGCCTTTATACGATAGAAGCTCGGAGACGTTTGTAGCCACCTCGGCTGTAATTGAATATGCTGTTAAGCAACTACAAGTGGACAATATAGTTGTTTGCGGACACTCCAACTGTGGTGGCTGCGCCGCACTTTATAATAGCGCAAAAGAGATGAGATCCCTGCCGCATACAAAAAAATGGCTTGAGCTGGCAGCGCCAGTTAAGAAAATCGTAGAAGAACAAATAGCAAATAACATTATCTCCATCGAAGAACGCAGTGTGTTTACCGAACAGATGAACGTGGTTGTGCAAATTGAACATCTGATGCAATATCCATATATTCGTAAAGCAGTAAAACAAGGTGACATAACCATAATGGGCTGGTGGTACCACATTGAGGAAGGCGAAATTTATGATTACGACTTTAACATTAAGAGATTTATAAAGGTAGTGTAGCAAAAAGAGTTGCCGTTTGGAAACTCGTAATGTACTTTGGCGAAATTAGTTTGTAAAGGCAAAAATTTATGTAAGCACATAACTAAATGACAAATCGCTCACAAAATTCATATCTCACACTGCGAGAGGCTATTATAAATCTTGGCTATGAGTGGCATGAGAATGATTATTTTTTCTGCCATGGCGAACTTCCGATAATTGAAAATGCTACTGCCGACATGAAAGAGTATGTGGGTATTTTGCTGTGTACTGATGGTGATATTGATTTGAGTATCAATGAAGTTGATTACAACCTTACAGCATCAACTTTGCTTATTGCGCATCCTTCTTCAATTGTACATATTATCCGTTCAAAAAAACAATACAAAGGCATTCTTTTGTTTGTAACGCATAACTTTTTGGCTAAACACATCATAAACGCTCAACTTGTAAAACCTTTTCGGCAAATTTCCAACCACCGATACACCCTTACCGACCTTACTAAAGAACAGCAGAAAAATCTTATAGATATCTATAAATTAATTTACAAAAAAAAAGAGAACAAACATTCTGTGTTTCAATTAGAAACATTGCGTAATCTATTTTTAGCTTTTATTTGCGAGATAGCCGAAATTTTCCTTAGAGGTAAAAAGATAGAAAGTCGTTTAACTAGAAACGAAGAAATTGCCGATTCTTTTTTTAAATTACTTCTGCAACCAATCAAAATAAGTGATAAAACTGCATTTTTTGCTGATCAACTAAACATATCTTCAAAACACCTGATTAAAGCAATTAAAACAACTACAGGAAAAACACCAGGCGTTTTTATCAACGAAAAAATGGCAGACAATGCCAAATTATTGCTAACCGATAACAAACTCTCTATCAGCCAAATTTCAGATAGATTAAGATTTTCCGAAACGTCATCATTTAGCAAATTTTTCAAAAAGCAAACAGGTATGTCTCCATCATTGTTTAGAGAACAACTTTAAATAGTGAATTTAGGACAACTATATGTGAATTTAGGACAATCAAATACGTTCTAAGTTTACTAACTTTGTGAAGTAATAATCCACAATTATTTATTGTCTTAGATTTTGTTGCAATGGATAACGTGGACAAAATATAATACTATTACAAATTTCTAAAAATGGACAAAAAGAATATTGCAGATAACTCTTCGCAAAAACCCAATGTAAATTGGAAGAGTCTCTTGTGGACAATAGCATTATTGCTGATACTTAACTCCCTAGTATTCCCTTATCTATTCAAACCAAAAATCATTCCGACAACATACAGCGCTTTTATCAGCAAAGTCGATTCGGGATTAGTCAAGCAGGTAAACATTGACGGAAATAAAGTTTATTTTACCACTCCCAACGGCGAAGTTGACAGAAAGGGTAATCCGATAGATGCCATTTTTCAAACAGGCAGAATGAGCGATGCCAATTTAGTTGACCGACTATTGGAAGCAGAAAGCCCCAACGAAAACTGTAAAATTGAATTTAGTGAAACCATTCCTCGCGAAAACTCTCCTATCTTAAACTTCCTTCTTTTCTGGGTATTACCCGGAGCAATTTTCTTTTTTATTTGGAGAAACGCAATGAGGGCGATGAGGGGAAAACTTGGCGGAAACTATATGAGTTTTGGACAAAACAAAGAGAAAATTTATGCCGAAGATGAGATAAAAACTACGTTTGCCGATGTTGCGGGACAAGAAGAAGCCAAAGAGTCGTTATATGAAATAGTTGACTTTTTGCATAATCCCAAGAAATACACTGAAATAGGCGCCACATTGCCCAAAGGAGTGTTATTAGTAGGGCCGCCTGGAACAGGTAAAACGCTTATAGCGAGGGCTGTAGCAGGCGAAACAAAAGTCCCGTTCTTTGCCCTTTCCGGCTCCGAATTTGTTCAAATGTTTGTGGGAATGGGCGCTGCCAAAGTACGCGACCTATTTAGTCAAGCAAACAAAAAAGCACCTTGTATTATTTTTATAGATGAGATTGATGCCATTGGCAAAAGACGCGATGGAATAACTACGAATGATGAGCGCGAACAAACTCTAAACCAACTGCTTACTGAAATGGACGGTTTCAACGGACAAAAAGGAGTTGTTATTTTGGCAGCAACCAACCGCCCCGAGAGTTTAGACAAAGCATTGCTTCGCCCCGGTAGGTTCGACCGCCGAGTTCAAATGGAGCTTCCCGATTTGGAGGGACGAAAAGCCATATTACAAGTGCATTTGAAAAAAATACAGCACGATGAGATTGATTTAGATTTAATTGCACGAGCAACATCGGGTGCGTCGGGTGCCGAATTAGCAAATATTGTAAATGAAGCTGCTCTAAGAGCAGTAAGAAACAATCGCAATAGCGTAATAACCAACGATTTAGAAGAGAGTATCGAAACCGTTATAGCCGGAGCAAAACGCAAAGGAAAAGTAATTTCCGACGAAGAAAAACGCATTATCGCTTATCACGAAATAGGACACGCTTTGGTTGCTGCAATGCAAACACATTCAGCCCCAGTGCATAAAATTACAATTATTCCTCGCACATCAGGAGCACTCGGCTACACTATGCAGATTGACGAAAGCGAGCGCAACCTGTTTAGCAAAGAGGATTTAGAAAATAGAATAGCCACACTTACCGGAGGACGCGCCGCCGAAGAGGTCATTTTTAACAAAATTACAACGGGAGCTTCCAATGATATTGAACAAGCGACAAAACTTGCCCGTGCTATGGTTACGCGATACGGAATGAGCGAAGAGTTTGATATGGTGGCGTTGGAAACAATAAACAACCCATATTTAAGTAGCGACACATCGTTGAGTTGCTCTCCCGAAACGGCTGCTCGAATTGACGATGTTGTCCTTTCCATTGTGAAAAAGGCTCACGAAAAAGCAAAAAATATCATTCGCGAAAATGAAAACAAAATGCACGAGCTGTCCGAATATCTAATTAAAAAAGAGACCATTACAGGAGAAGAATTTATGAATATATTAAAAAATAAAACAACATAATTATGAAACAAACATTTAATAAAATTGAAAAAGCCATTAAACGATGGTACTTGATGCTCATTGTAGGAGTAATATTCGTAGTATTAGGTATTTGGACACTAACCACTCCAGCAGATACTTACGTTGCTTTATCCTTTGTATTTGCTTTTGGGTTTCTCATTAATGGAATTACCGAAGTGATTTTTGCACTGAGCAACAAGCGCCAATATTGGGGCTGGTCGCTAACTTTGGGTATTTTGAGTGCTATGGTAGGTATTCTATTGTTGCTTAATCCAGCCGCATCAATGGCAACTTTGCCCTTTTATGTAGGATTTACCTTGCTTTTCCGCTCCATATCGGGCATGGTTACAGCATACGAAATGAAACAATACGGCATATTAGATTGGGGTACACTAATGGTAACCGCAGTGTTAGGCTTGATTTTTTCATTTCTTTTACTGTGGAACCCATTGTTTACAAGTGTAAGCGTTGTCGTTTGGACGGCATTAGCATTTATATTATTAGGATGTTACAGCATCTATTTCTCCTTTAAACTGCGAAAACTGAATAAAATGATGAACGAAGGATAAGACCTCTAATATTCTGTATTTTGTAAAAGCGTGTGTTTTTTTCTAATCTTTTTATGTAAAGTTTATTTTATAAAATATCAACTTTATTTGTCATATTGTAAAATAAACATTACTTTTGTGGCTCACCAATAAAATTTTACGATTATGAACACACGAAATTTACTTCCACACAGCTGGCGCAAGGTCGGCTGGATTTTGTCAATAATTGGCATAGTATTAGGCTTGCTCTATCTGTTCGACAGTAGCATTTTAAGTGCTATTAATGTGCATTGTAAAATGCCCGCTATAGTTGTTAATGACGTTTTCACAGACATTGAATTTTTCACTCTCAGCAGGAAAGATAGCATTCTTGACGAGATTATAGTTGTACTACTCACTGTTGGGCTTGTTTTAGTTGGCTTCACGCGCGAGCGACACGAAGACGAATATATTGCGCAGTTGCGTTTAGAGTCGTTGGTTTGGGCTACCTATGTGAACTTGGCACTGATAGTTTGCTCTACCCTTTTTGTTTACGGTGCGATATACCTTACTGTGATGGTTGTTTTGCTCTATTTTACTCAAATGTCGCTGTTTATCATTAAATTTAGAGTGGCAATGTACCGATTAAATCGCAGTCGCAATGAAGAATAGGATTAGAGTAGAACGTGCCGAACTTGGACTCACACAAGAGCAAGTTGCAGAGAAAATCGGCGTTAGCAGACAAACAATAAATGCCATAGAAAAGGGCAAGTATGCGCCTTCGGTAGTGCTTGCGTTAAAGTTGGCGAGACTTTTTGGAAAGCGAGTTGATGATATTTTTGAACTTGAGACAGACGATTAAACAGATAATAATTAACGATCTCTCAAAAGTACTCATACTGATGTGCTTTGCAAAAGAACAATAGTGAAGTTTGGACTACAGTATATGTACTATCGGTATTATTACCGATTTTAACAATGTATTACGGCAAGTGCATTGTTATTCAGACTATAATATCTTTTATTTTTATCTAAAACGTAGGAAAAATTTCGTTTCCATGTCTAACATAGAAAAACCGAATTTAAACTAATGTCAGAAGGACAATTAATAGAAAAGATACTTTCCGACGATAAAGAAGCATTTCGCTTGCTGATGGAGAGATACCAGCAGCAAGTGTTTCGCGTAGCAATCGGTTTTGTTCATTCACGGCAAGATGCTGAAGATATTACACAAGAGGTTTTTATTCGGGTATATCGCTCGTTGAGTTCGTTCAAGGAGAAATCACTTTTTTCTACGTGGTTGTATCGCATTACGCTAAATACTTCAATTAACTATATAAACAAAAACAAAAGGCGGAATTTACTTACTAACGCCGGCAATAGCCTGATGAGTTTACTGAACAAAAGTAACGAGGAGAGAGATGCTCATCAACAACTTGAAGCTATAGAGGTAAAAAAAAGCATACAAAAAGCTATAGACGGATTGCCCGAAAAACAACGTAAAGCCTTTATACTAAGCAAATACGAAGAATTGTCCCAGCAAGAAGTTGCTGAAATAATGCAAACCTCCGAAGGGGCAGTAGAGCAACTTTTAGTGCGCGCAAACAAGAGTTTGCAAAAAAAATTAGCTTATCTCGTAGGAAAATAAAAACTTAATTGTCTAATAGTATAAAAGACGAAGGTTAAAAAACTATAAACATATGAAGGTTAATAAACACATAGATGATTTTATTCGCAAAGAGAAAGAGGAGCTAGTTAACCCGTATCTTGCAACACGTGTATTAGCGAAGTTAGAGAAAAACAATGAAACCGTAGTTTTTGAAACAGTTGCTCCGATATGGAAAAAATTGGCAGTTGTCGTTAGCTTTGCTTTAGTAATTGCAGTAGGTTTCGGATTGGGAAGTATGGTAAAAGGCGATAAAGAGTACATATCAATAAATATTAACGACGCACAACTTGAAAACCTAAACCTTTATACAATGATTGACTATGACGAATAAAAACAAAATATTAGTTAGGATTATCGTCTTACTTGCGATACTAAACTTGACGACAATCATCTCCATCCTACATCATAGATATAAAGACAGGAAAGCTGCTGAAACCGTAATTGTCACAGGAGAAGGACAAACTCCACTTAGCGGAAGGTTCTTTATTCAAGAAGTAGGATTTGACAAGGAACAAATGGAACAATTCAGGAAAATAAACCGAAAATTTAAACCAAAATCAAATCAAATAATTTGGGAAATGGACAGCCTTAAAGTGTTGATTTTTGAGGAATTAAACAAACAGAATGTAGATACTGCAAGGCTACAACAATTAAACTTGAGATTTGGAGAATTACACGCAGAGCTGAAAGATGAGACCAACAAGTTTTACTTAAAGTTAAAAGAGATTTCAAATACAGAGCAAATTGACAAACTAAAAAATGCTTTTAAACCACTGTTCTATCAAGAAAATGTTGCCAACAGAGGCAGAGGAGGATTTGGCAGGCAACAACAATGTTATGAAACGAACAAGCTAAATCAAAATTAACACACAAAAAAATGATTATAAAGCATGTGTTTTTTTTAAACAACTTTAGACTTTAAAATTAATAGACATAAAAACAAAGAAATTCAAAATAAAAACAATGATTATAAAAGGAGGAGATTATGAAAACAACTGTAATCACAATTGCACTTGCAATGATGACCGTGGTAGCTTTCGGTCAAGAGAATCAACAAACAAAAGCTACTGATAAAATACAAACAGAAGAAAAGGCTAAAACGGAGGACAAAGTTCAAACTCGAAGAGGTCCCTATTTCGTTGATAAAAACAATAATGGAATATGCGATAATTTTGAAGACGGAACTCGTCCCAGACGTGGTCAGGGACGAAATGCCAGAGGTGTAAATGCTAAAGGAAGATTCTTCGTGGACAAAGATAATGACGGCATATGCGACAATTACCAAAGTGGAAATCGTCAAGGAAGAGGCAAAAGATTTGGCCGAAGAGGTCAGGGACAAGGACGATGTCCGATTTTTATAGATAAAAATTAAACGTATCTGCGATTACCGCAAAAACAAAAAAAACAACTTTTTTAATTCAATCAAATAGGGGGCAGCTTGTCCCCTATTTCTAATTAACACAATTCAAACGAAAAACACGATGATAGAAAGTAAAAGTTTTTTCTTGAGTGCAGGTCTTTTAATTGTACTGGCAATTAATTCCATTACCGGCTTTTCTCAAAATTCAACTCAACTCACAGCTTACGAAAAAGAAGGAATACTCCTGATGCGTGAAGAAGAGAAACTGGCTCACGATGTTTATAGTTTTTTCGTTGAGAAATACAATATTCCGATTTTTAGAAATATCAAACAAAGCGAGGTGATGCACCAGAAATCTATGATTTGGCTGATGGAAAAATATGACATTAAAGATCCTTCATTTGAAGAACAGGGAAAGTTTAATAACAAGGAGTTGCAGAAACTATACGATAGGCTGACAGTGCAAGGTAACACGCTTATTGAAGCATTGAAGATAGGTGCATATATTGAGGAATTGGATATTTTTGATTTGAAAAAACTAATGAAAAAGACTGACAATGAGGATATTCTACGGGTTTATTCGCGCTTATTGTGGGGGTCAGAAAATCATTTCAGGGCTTTTACACGTAATCTTTCAAACAGAGGTGTTGAATATGAACCTGAGTTTTTGACAAAGGAAGAGATGGAGACAATGTTGAACAAATACAACCAAAGAAACAGAAACTGGAACAGAGAATAAAAACAACTTACATTTAATCCGATGCTTTCTATTGATATTATAATTTCGCAAAATAAAATTGTAAAAAACTTAATACATATAATCTTATGAGAATCAGAAAAAACATAGCGATTAGCGAAAACGGCTTTATCTTTAATCCTTTGACTGGAGATAGTTTCAGTGTAAATGAAACAGGCATTTTCATTATCCAAAAACTAAAAGATGGTGAAAGCGAAGAAACAATTATCCGGAATTTCATGGATGAATATGAGTTAGACACTTATACTGCCGAAAAAGATTTGAACGATTTCTTATCCATGCTTCAAAACTATCAATTGATCACCAATGAATAAGAGAAAAATTACTGTAGCAGTTACCGGGCTGAACAATATTGACAGTCCGGGACCAGGCATCCCCGTTATTCGCGGACTTAAAGAGAGTGAAACTATAGACGTTCGGATCGTTGGCTTATCATACGAAACACTCGAACCCGGAATTTACATGCACAACTTAGTGGACAAAGTGTATCAGTTGCCATTACCAACGGCTGGTTCTACCGTGCTAAAAGAGAGACTAAAATACATTGCAAGTCAGGAGAAAATTGATGTGCTGATACCAAACTTTGATGCTGAGTTGCACAATTTTATAAAAATCCAGGAAGATCTGAAATCGGAATTAAATATTGCAACTTTTCTGCCATCACAAGCTATTTTTGATGAACGACAGAAGTCTGAATTAGGCAAGTTTGGCGATAAATACGGTGTAAAAGTTCCTAAGAGCCACATGATTAATCAGGTGTTGGAAATCAGAAAATTGGAAGAGACCATGAGTTATCCGTTAGTAATCAAGGGGCGTTATTACGACGCTTACATTGCTTTATCCTACGAACAGGCAAGTTCATATTTTTACAAAGTTGTAGCAAAGTGGGGTTACCCCGTTATCGTTCAGGAGTTTGTTACAGGTACTGAAGTGAACGTAACGGCTATTGGCGATGGAAAAGGCAATTGCATAGGTGCTGTGGCAATGCGGAAATTGCACATTACGGACAAAGGAAAAGCATGGTCGGGCATCTCATTAGAAGATGACGAACTGATGAAGATTTCCCGAAAGATAATTGAAAATAGTCAATGGCGTGGCGGTTGCGAGTTGGAATTTATCAAAACCAAAAAAGATGAATACTACCTACTCGAAATGAACCCACGTTTTCCGGCTTGGGTATATCTTGCAAATGGTTGTGGACAAAATCACCCTGAAGCGCTTGTAAAAATGGCTCTCGGCGAAGAAGTTCAGCCTTTTGCTGACTATCAGAGCGGTAAAATGTTTATTCGCTATTCTTATGACCAAATTGTGGATATATCTGAGTTTCAACAGATTTCTACAATGGGGGAAAGGTAAATCAATTTGCAATTAACAATTAACAATTAACAATTTGCAATGAACAATTTGCAATGAACAATGAACAATTTGCAATGAACAATTAGCAATGAACAATTAATATCATGTTTGAAAATAAGGTCAAAAAATTCTAATTTCTAAATTCTAAATTCAAATGAAACTAAACTACGAAAGTCCGATAATTAAAAAATTAAATGCTGGAATGATGAATAAATTCGGCAGTAGGACAGAATATACTCCCGTAAAATTTATTGATAATGTGGCAGTTGCTGATTTAATGAACAAATACGGCTCGCCTCTTTTCGTTATCAGCGAAAAAACAATCCGACAAAATTACCAGAAAGCGTTGAAAGCTTTTAAAATGCGTTATCCCAAAGTGCAATTCGCATGGAGCTATAAAACAAACTACTTAGATGCGGTTTGTCAAATTTTTCATCAGGAAAGCAGTTGGGCGGAGGTTGTTTCAGGTTTTGAATACCAGAAAGCTCTTCGTAACGGCGTTCCTGGAAATCTGATTATTTTCAATGGCCCTGATAAATCCAAAGAAGATTTGATTATGGCAATTGAAAACCGCTCGCTTATTCATATTGACCATTTTGATGAGCTCTATATGCTGATTGAGATTTTGGAAGATATGGAAGATGTTAAAGCTCGCGTTGCAATTCGGGTAAACATGGACACTGGCATATATCCGCAGTGGGACAGGTTTGGCTTCAACTACGAAAACGGGCAAGCGTGGAATGCAATTATGAAAATTGTTGCAAAAGAGAAACTGCAATTTGAAGGTCTCCATTGCCATATCGGAACATATATACTTACTGCAAACGCTTATGCGGTAGCTGCTCGGAAAATGTGTGAACTTGCTTTAGCATACTCCAACACAACCGGAGAAAATATAAAATATATAGATATGGGAGGTGGTTTTTGCTCCTCGAACACGCTCAAAGGCTCTTATTTACAAGGAGCTGACATTATTCCAACTTTTGATGACTATGCCGAAGCGATTACTAACACCATTCTGCAATTTGGTTTTCGTCCCGATGAGCTGCCACTACTGATTTTGGAAACAGGACGAGCATTGATTGATGAAGCAGGTTATCTGTTAGGGACGGTTTTGGCTACGAAACGTCTAGCTGATGGTCGCAGAGCTACGGTTCTTGATACGGGTGTGAATATAATGTTTACATCATTCTGGTACAATCACCGCGTTTCACCAGCTCAGGATTTTTCGCAACATGCTGAAGATACAGTACTTTATGGTCCATTGTGTATGAACATTGACTGTTTGCGTGAAAGTGTAATTTTGCCACTTCTGAAAAAGGGCGACCGTATTGTTATTCACGAAGTTGGAGCTTACAATATGACACAGTGGATGCAGTTTATTACAATGAGACCCAATGTAGTAATGATTGATACAACAGGAAAAGTACACCTTATACGCAAGCAAGAAACATTAAATACCATTGTGGATTGCGAAATGGTGCCAGAACATTTAATATGATTTTTAAAATAAACTCCAAGAACATCTAAATTTTTCTAATCTCTAACATAGAGTAATGCGAAACAGAACCACCCTCAAGTCTATCTCCACTTTGCACTTGAAAGCAACATATAACAGTTACGGACAGATTTTCTTTTCCATGCAGACTTGGCTTGCTGTAACAATACTTATTTTGAGCATGTTAGATCTGCGAGTAGGATTAGGAGGAGTGGTAGCAGTGATTATCACCAATTTACTCTCTCACTTACTTGGCTTTTCGAAAGAGAAAATTGCAACTGGCGTTTACGGGTTCAATGCCGTTTTTGTGGGAATGAGCCTAATGTTTAAATTTTATCTTAACCCGTCGTTTTTGCTCTTTTACATTTTTGGTATTGTACTCTCATTTCTACTGACGGTTTGGCTCGAAACAGTACTTTCAAAGAAAAGTCTGCCTGTACTAACCTTGCCTTTTGTAATTACAAGTTTTGTTATAGACCTCTCTTTCAGGAGTTTTGCTAATATCGAACTGATTACTCCGTTTGACCGATTTACTATTTTGTTAGCCAAGAAAATGAGTATTCCGTGGTACGGTTTGGTGCATTCGTTAGATAATATTCAACTTCCGCAATTTATTTACTACTACTTTAAAACACTGGCTTCCATTTTTTTTACAGATAGTATGTTAGTAGGAATATTGATTTTTGTCGCATTGCTTATACACTCTCGAATAAAATCAACTGTTGCATTTCTCGGATTTTATTGTGCTTTTGTAATAAGTAAAGTTGTGGGTTTTGACTTGCAACAGCTTACCGTCAACCTTGCCGGAACAAACTTTATTTTTTGGGGAATGGCGATTGGAAGTTTTTTCATTATTCCCAATATTTACAGCTATCTGCTTGTGGCAGGGCTCACACCCGTGCTTTTCCTTCTATATGCCAGTATCGAAAAAATAATTGCAGGTACAGGCTTATCTTCATACACATTATCATTCAGTCTGTTGGCTATACTGTTGATTTATGTATTTATCCATCGCACGTTCAATAAATTCTTTGTTTTTCCGCTGATACAGTACTACAATCCCGAAAAAACGGTGTATAAAAATGTAAATTACTTACAACGTTTCGGAAACGATTTGCCATTTAAAATGAGACTTCCATTTTTGGGCGAATGGGCTGTAAGTCAGGGATATAACGGAAATATCACCCATTTAGGCGAATGGGGAAATGCGCTTGATTTTGTTATAACCGATGATGATAACAAAACATATTCATTCCCAGGAACAAGAAAAGATGATTTTTACTGTTACAATAAGCCTGTCTTGGCTCCAGCTGATGGCTACATATATCAAATCAGCAATATTATAAAAGATAACGAAATTAACGATGTAAACACCAATAAAAACTGGGGTAATACAATTATTATTAATCATTTGAACGGACTTTATACGCAAATCAGCCATTTGAAAAAAGACAGCTTCAAAGTTAATATCGGAGATTATGTAACTAAGGGAACAGTGCTTGCCTCGTGCGGAAATTCAGGTCGCTCGCCCGAACCACATATCCATTTTCAGATACAGTTAAGTCCCGAAATTGGAGAAAAAACGCACCCCTACCCTTTCGGTTACTATTTTGAAAAAACTAATGGTAAGCCGGTTTTACGAATTGGCGAGGTTCCTGCCGAAAATTCCATTATTTACAACGTGGATAGTTTAGATTTGACACACAATGCTTTCAATTTCAAGCCTGGTAAAAAGCTGAATATCAACTTCAACGGCAACAAAGTAAACTGGACAGTGGCAACCAATCAGTATAACCAAAGTTATATTTTCTGCGAAAAATCAAAATCAACGGCATACTTTGTTAATGACGGCACGATGTTTTACTTTACCGACTTTGAAGGGCGCAAAAATTCGGCGCTTTACATGTTTTATCGTAGTTGCTTCAGACTTTTGCTTGCAGGAGAGCTGAGCATTGAAGTCAAAGACAGTATTCCACTATCGAAAGAATTGCCCCTATCTCTTAAATGGTTACAGGATTTTATTGCTCCTATAGTTCTGCTCAGTCGAGTAAATTTTTCATCAAAATTAAATCAGATGGACAACCCGTATTATCCTGAAAATGTGAAGTTTGTAAACCGAGTTGAAGTGAAATCTTTTTGGAAAAAAGAGCCACTTACAGAATATACTGTAGCAATATCACAGTCGAAAATTGAAATTAAATCGAAAAATCAGAACTTATGTATCGAATAGTTTTTAGCTTGATAGTTGCATCTGTTTTTTTTACAGTAAAAGGGCAGGATACGCTCGTATTGAACACTTTAGATAAAAATCAACAAGCGGCATATTACGACAGCCTTAGTTTTGCTCAATACCAGAAGCAGGATTATAAGTCGCTGATTACCACATTAAAAGAAGCTGAACGATTGGGTGTTAGCTTTCGATATCTGAATTACCGCAAAGCCATAGCATATTACGAACTAAAAAACTATGCAAAAGCTGTAAAGTATTACGAAAAAGCCCTCAATGATGTGCCTGACGACATGTTTTTGAAAGAGAGTTTGTACTCGGCTTATCTGCTAAGCGGATCAGGTGTAAAAGCTGCTGTTTTAGCTAAAACACTTCCAAAAACAAGTCAGAAAAAATTGGGGGTTTCTCCTTCGTTCGTCAATTTTATTAACTTTTCTGGTGGGTATGTCCTTAGCGACAATAATGAAAAAAAGAGAAACAGCATAGACAATCTCGACACCATAAATCAGTATCAAGATATGATGCTAGGTGGAGTAATATTTGGGCTGAATGTTTCCGACCGCGTGAAAGTGAATGCAGGCTATAACTTGTTCAACACAAAGTTTGAACGTTTTGCACAAAACAGACTACAACACAATGATATACTGTCGCAACATCAACTTAATATCGGTACGGAATTTTATTTTAAAAATAACTTTTCATTCGGCTTTACCGGCGGATTTTATGCCATTGAGAAAAACTATAAGTCTATTACTCAAATTTCAGGAAATGGAGCCAGTTATGAACAAAAACGGACAATACCATCTTCCCAATCAACAGATTACAACTTATCCGCTTTAGTCTTTCTTAATAAACGATTTACCCACGTAGTTCCTGAAATTTCTTTCGCTTACTCCGATTTTGCTTATTCCATTCAGCTACAACCCAAGTTGCAACTGACTTATTACCCGTTTGGGAATTTGGATTTTTACGGAAATACTTCAGGAGCCATAATTTTCGATAATGATGAAAATAGAGGTAAAGAGACAGTTTTTTCTCAAAGTTTAGGTGTTAAATTATTTGGAAATATGTGGTTAGACGGCATGGTAAGTGTTGGTAATCACCTGAATTACATAACAGAACACTCATTTCTTGTATATGATACCTATGACCCAATTATGTTTATCTCGAGTGGGAATTTATCTTATTACTTCAAAAAAATGACAATTTCCGCTATTTACTCATGGACACAAAAAGAGGGTTGGGCATTTACAAACTATTACACAAATTTATTAAAGTATAAGTATAATAATCAGTTAGTTAACCTTACAATAAAATGGAATTTTTAAAGAAAAGAATAGCAATATTTCTGCTGCTTGTTGTATTTGGAGTTTCAGCTTCGGCACAGGTCAGTCCTTCCAAAGTTTTTGAAAACAGCTACGCCAAAGAGGCCGCCGGCGATTATCAAGGCGCCATCAATGACCTTGTTGGATTAAATGGCTTCGATTATCACAAATCCCTTCGATTAGGTTGGCTTTACTATTTGAGTAAAAATTTTGATATCAGCATTTACTATTATCAGCAAGCTGTAAAGCTGCGTCCAAAAGCTGTTGAGGCTTTGCTCGGACTTTGCAATCCACTCGAAGCGCTAAGTAAAATTGATCAACTCGAAGCAACCTACAAAAAAATCCTCGCTATAGACCCTATGAATTCAAAAATAAACTATGCTCTCGGCAATATTTACTACTATCAAAAAAATTTCATTTTGGCAGAAAAACACTTCGATTTGGTGATTGACCTATATCCTTTTGACTACTATTCCAATCTGATGGCAGGCTGGACAAAATATTTTTTAGATAAGAAAAATGAAGCTAAAATCTTATTTAACACCGTTTTAATAATTTCCCCAAGCAACAAATCGGCTAAAGAGGGATTAGCTTTAATAAAGTAGTGGATTTGGTTCCCTATTTTACTGATTTGTCAGCTTTTTGAAACATTAAGAAGTTAAAAAACTTTAGAGGAGGCAATGTATGCTCTGTTTTTATAATCTTATGATTTTAAGCTATTGCATCTTAAATGGTAATACCGATTCTAAAATTTTAGAATCGGTATTATGTTTTTAATGTAGAAATAGCAAGAAAAAATATCAAGATATACCACAATAAAAAGCAAGTAAAATAACTTATTAACAGTCGTTTATATTGTAAAGATGACATTACAAGGGTTTTTACAACTAAAAAAATATTTTCACTTCTATTATTTATTTTACTTTTGTCGGTATAAAGCAATACAAAGTGAACATATCAAAATTTCAAAAAGCTAAATGACGAAAAAACTTTCATCTTTTAACTTTTAACTTTTAACTCTGAATATGCTATGCAAAACAAACTTCAAGAAATAACTGACAAAATCTATCGCGAAGGTTTAGAGAAAGGGCAAAGTGAAGCCAATAAAATTGTATCCGATGCCAAAGCACAAAGTAATCAGATAATTAGCGACGCAAAGAGAGAGGCAGAACACATTATCTCTTCAGCGAAAAAAGAGACTGCAGAGATGAAAAGCAATATCGAGTCGGAATTAAAACTCTTTGCTACACAGGCTTCTGAGGCGTTAAAAACTGAAATTGTTAATTTAGTTACAGATAAATTAGCCACTTCAAACGTAAAAGCAGCCACAGAAGATAAAGACTTTATGCAAAAGCTAATTATCGGGTTGGTTCAAAATTGGGCTAAAAACGAAGCTCTAACTGTTGGTGTGGCAAATCCCGAAGAGTTAAAAAAACAGATTACAGCTAATGCTAAATATCTGTTAGATAAAGGATTAAAAATTGAATCGGTTAACGGATTAAAAACAGGATTTGTTTTATCGCCCGAAGATGGTTCGTACAAAGTGAAGTTTGGAGAAGATGAATTCATCGAATATTTTCGTGAGTTTTTGCGTCCCCAAATTCAAAAGTTACTTTTTGATTGATATTCAATAGAAACGTCTGTTTTTTTTAAGAATATCTGATTGAAAAATCTACCGAATATGCTTTTTAAAAACCAATATTACTGTTTTATAGCAGGCTTGCCCGATTTCGATTTCGACAGCATGAAACTTCCGTTTACTGTGGAAAATTTCAAAGGCATGCTCGAAGATGAACTGAAAGCTGCTGATATGCGGTTACTCGATAAATATTTCTTGAAATTCGATAACGATAATCTTCTCTCTTTCTTGAAAAAAGAAATCGAACAAAACCCTATGGGGAATATTTCACGAGATGAGTTGGAAGAGACCTTAAAACGAATTAAAGAAGATTTACCGCTGAAAAACAATAAAATACCCCCGTATTACGAAGAGTTTATGAGAACGTGGCTCGATGAAGAAGCTCATGAAGAAAATAAGCAATGGGATGACTTGCTTTCTTCTTTGTATATGGATTACGGCATGGAAGTGAAAAACTCGCTTATGTCGCGTTGGTACGAATTGAATTTGAATATTGGCAACCTGTTATCGGCAATTTTTGCAAAAAAATATGGCTTGGATGTTTTACGCGTAGTGGTGGGCGGCAATCACATTGCAAAAATCATTCGAGAGAACGCTAACATGCGCGATTTTGGTTTAAGTCAGGAACTTGAAATCTATGAAGCCATTGTTCGTCTTTCCGAAGAAGAGGAAGTGTATGAACGTGAACGAAAAATAGATAAGTTTCGCTGGGATTGGTTGGAAGAAAATACCGTATTCGATTATTTCAACATCGAGTATATTTTTGCATATTTGTGCAAACTTCAAATTTTGGAACGTTGGGTAAAACTCAATGCAGAAGAGGGTGAACGTATTTTCCGCGAATTAATCGACAGTTTAAAAGGCGATGTAACCATCCCCGAAGAATAAAAATAAAAAAATAATAGGCACAAGAAATATATTATGACAAAAGGAAAAGTAAAGGGAATTATCTCTAACCTTGTAATTGTGGAAGTTGATGCTCCCGTTGCCCAAAACGAAATAGCTTATATAAACTTAGATGGCGTTAAACTGATGGCGGAAGTAATCAAAGTTGAGGGTAAAAACGTTTACATTCAGGTTTTTGAAAGCACTCGTGGTTTAAAAGTGGGCATGGAGGTTGATTTTCAAGGACATATGCTTGAAGCAATGCTCGGACCAGGACTTTTAGAGAAAAAGCTCGACGGGCTTTCGCACGACCTTGACAAAATGGAGGGTGTTTTTCTAAAACGCGGACAATACACACCATCACTTGATGAAAAAAGATTGTGGAAATTTAAGCCTATTGCCAAAGCTGGCGATAAGGTTTCCGCAGCATCGTGGTTGGGCGAGGTTGACGAGAACTATCAACCGCACAAAATAATGGTGCCATTTACAATGACCGAAGAGTACACCGTTAAAAGTGTTATCTCGGAGGGAGAATATACTGTTTATCAAACGATTGCAATAATCGTTGATAAAAACGGAAAAGAGCACGAAATAAATATGGTTCAAAAGTGGCCAGTGAAAGTCCCGATGACACATTATAAGGAAAAGCCGCGTCCATACAGATTGCTCGAAACAGGTGTACGTTCAATTGACACGTTGAACCCAATTGTTGAGGGCGGAACAGGATTTATCCCCGGCGCTTTCGGAACAGGAAAAACAGTTCTGCAACACGCTATTTCAAAACAAGCTGAGGCTGATATCGTGGTTATCGCTGCTTGTGGGGAGCGCGCCAACGAGGTGGTGGAAATTTTCACAGAGTTTCCGGAACTAGAAGACCCGCATACCGGAAGAAAATTGATAGAGCGAACCATTATTGTCGCTAACACTTCCAATATGCCTGTTGCCGCTCGTGAAGCGTCGGTTTATACGGCTATGACAATTGGAGAGTACTATCGTGCCATGGGCTTGAAAGTGTTGTTGATGGCAGACTCGACATCGCGGTGGGCACAAGCGTTACGCGAAATGAGTAACCGCATGGAGGAACTTCCCGGACCTGACGCTTTCCCAATGGATATATCGGCAATTATTTCAAACTTCTACGGACGGGCAGGACACGTTAAGTTAAATAACGGACACGAGGGTTCAATTACGTTTATCGGAACGGTTTCGCCTGCGGGAGGTAACTTAAAAGAGCCTGTAACCGAGAATACCAAAAAGGTGGCACGCTGTTTCTATGCTCTCGAACAAGACAGAGCCGATAGAAAACGTTATCCGGCTATCAACCCAATTGAATCTTACTCTAAATATTTAGAATATCCTGAGTTTGAAGAATTTATATCAAAAGAAATTTCAGAAGATTGGACATCAAAAGTTAATGATATGAAAACCCGTTTGTTGCGCGGTAAAGAGATTTCCGAGCAAATAAACATTTTGGGAGATGATGGAGTTCCAACCGAATACCATATAACTTTTTGGAAATCAGAACTAATTGATTTCGTGATTTTGCAACAAGATGCTTTCGACGATATTGATGCAGTAACACCCATAGAACGTCAAAAATATATTTTGGATATGGTAATTGATATTTGTCGAACCGATTTTCAATTTGATAACTTTACGGACGCTGCCGATTATTTCAAGGAGATGATAAATATTTGTCGTCAAATGAATTACTCCGAGTTTAAGTCGGATAAATTCAATGCACATCGCGCAGAATTGGATAAATTAATTAAAACCAAACATCAGGAAAATTAAAACTTAACCTCGGCTGGATGCTATCAGCTAACAGCCAATAGCTAAAATAGATATGGCAAAAGCATTTCAGAAAATATATACGCAAATTACTCAAATTACCAAGGCTACTTGTTCTGTAAAAGCTACTAATGTGGGATACGACGAGTTGGCAACCGTTGAAGGACGTTTGGCGCAAGTAGTGAAAATTATTGACGATGAGGTTACATTGCAGATTTTTGAAGGAACGGAAGGAATCCCTACCAATGCTGAGGTGATTTTCCTTGGTAAAGCCCCATCGTTGAAGGTTAGCGACCAACTCGCAGGACGTTTTTTCAACGCATACGGCAACCCGATTGACGGTGGACCAATTCCCGAAGGGGAAGAGCGTCAAATTGGCGGACCATCTGTAAATCCTGTTCGCAGGAAACAACCGTCCGAACTTATTGCCACGGGTATTTCAGGTATTGACTTGAATAACACGTTGGTAACCGGACAAAAAATTCCTTTCTTTGCCGACCCCGATCAACCTTTCAATCAGGTGATGGCAACGGTTGCGCTTCGTGCGAAAGCCGACAAGATTATTCTCGGTGGGATGGGGATGACCAATGACGACTATCTGTATTACAAAAATGTGTTCAGCAATGCCGGTGCGCTCGACCGTATCATTATTTTTATGAATACCACCGAAGACCCTGCTGTGGAGCGTTTGCTCGTTCCCGACATGGCGTTAACGGCTGCCGAATATTTTGCAGTGGATAAAAACGAAAAAGTGTTGGTGCTTCTGTCCGATATGACTTCCTATTCTGATGCATTGGCGATTGTTTCAAATCGTATGGATCAAATTCCCTCGAAAGATTCGATGCCGGGTTCGTTATATTCCGATTTAGCGAAAATTTACGAGAAAGCGGCTCAATTCCCCGACGGAGGTTCCATTACTATTATTGCAGTAACAACGCTTTCAGGCGGAGATATTACGCATGCAGTTCCCGATAATACGGGTTATATTACCGAAGGGCAGTTATTCTTGCGTCATGACACCACCATCGGTAAAGTAATTGTTGACCCGTTCCGTTCGCTTTCGCGCTTGAAACAGCTGGTTCAAGGCAAGAAAACACGCGAAGATCACCCACAAGTGATGAACGCAGCTGTTCGTTTGTATGCCGATGCTGCCAATGCGCGAACAAAACTCGAAAACGGTTTCGACCTTACCGATTACGACCAACGTGCATTAGATTTTGCAAAAGATTATTCGGAATATCTTCTTGCTATTGACGTAAACTTAGATACCGTTGAAATGCTTGACACGACATGGGGACTATTCTCTAAGCATTTCAGACCGCAAGAGGTTAATATGAGAATGGAGTTAGTAGAACGATATTGGAAAAAGTAAGATGATTTTGATAACAACAGTAAATCAATTTACTGACAAGATATATGGCGATAAAATTTCAATATAATAAAACTTCACGTCAACAGTTGGAAAAACAACTGGGGATACGTGAGCGCGCGCTTCCTACGCTGCAAAGCAAAGAAACGGCGTTGCGTGTTGAAGTTAAAAAAGCGCGAAACGAAATAGAGGTGTTGGACAAAGAGTTGGAGAAGCAAATACAATCATACGACAAAATGATGGGAATGTGGGTAGAATTCGACCCCACGTTGCTTAGCATAAAAGATGTGCAACTTTCGAAAAAGAAAATCGCCGGAGTGGTAATCCCAATGCTCGATAGGGTTGATTTTGAATTAAAACCCTTTAGCCTGTTCAACCAACCCAAATGGTATTTGGATGGCGTAAAAACCCTCGAAACTCTTGCCGAAGCAGGAATAAGAAGAGATTTCCACGCTCTCAAAGTAGAACGACTCAATTATGCCAGAAAAAAAACTACTCAAAAAGTTAATCTTTTTGAAAAAGTGCAAATACCTGGCTATAAAGATGCTATATTAAAAATTAAGCGATATTTAGAAGATGAGGAGAACCTCTCTAAAGCTTCGCAAAAAATTATGCGTGCCAGATTAGAGAAAAAAAGAGAAAAAACTGAGGAGGAGAGTGTATGTTAGCAAAAATGAAAAAGTTCACTTTTCTTGCCTATCACAAAGATTATGAGGTGTTTCTTCAAGATTTGCGTGAGCTGGGACTAATTCACGTTGACGGAGCCGATAGAGCGATTGAAGACGATGAATTAAATCAATATTTCTTGACATTGAAACAGTTACGTGAATCAAAAAAGATACTTCAAAGACAATTAGATAAAAAAGAGGAGATAACATACAATAAAGCCGACTTGGAATTGGGAAAAACCATTCCCGAAAAAATAGACACCATCCAAACTCAAATATCAACTTACAACCAAAAACTGCAAGTAAGCATTAAAGAGCGTGACACTCTAAAGCCTTGGGGTGATTTTGAGCCTGAAAGTATCGATCGTTTGAAACAAGCAGGATATAATATTACTTTCTTTATTGTTTCCGACAATCAGTACGATCCTGAATGGGAAGCATTGTATAATGCTATAGTAATTAATAGGGAAACTTCAAGAACCTACTTTATAACGGTTACAAAAGAGAGCAATATTGCCGATAAAATAAATTTAGAGGCAATAAAAATGCCTGATGTTTCGCTAACTAAGCTAAATCTACTAATCCAAGAACTTCGAGAAAAAGTTGAAGAGCAAGGGGCAAAGCTAAAGGAGTTAGCGAAAGATATTCTTTCGTTAGATGCAGCAACTACTGATTTTGAACAAAAAATAAAATACACCAAAGTTAAACGTACGACCACATCGTTGGCCGACGATAAACTTATGATGCTGCAGGGCTGGGCGCCAGAAGATAACGAAAAAGAGATAACCAACTATTTGGAATCAAAAGCGGTTTACTATCAAGTTTCCAAGCCGCTCCCCGAAGACGATGTGCCTATTAAGTTCAAAAACAATAAGTTCGCACGACTTTTCGAGCCGATTGCCGAATTATATATGTTGCCTAAATACAACGAAATAGATTTAACACCCTATTTCGCACCGTTTTTTATGTTTTTCTTCGGATTATCATTGGGCGATATAGGGTATGGATGTTTTCTTCTGGTAGCAGCAAGTTTGGCTAAGATTTTCATGAAAGGTAAGTTAAGTATGTCTATGAAAGGCATTTTGTCTTTGGTGCAAGTCTTAGGCGCTTCTTCCATGATAGCGGGTATGCTTACCGGAGGATTTTTCGGTTTTTCCATCTATGAACTCAAATGGCCTATCGCGCAAGCTTTGAAGGATAAAGTCTTTTTCGACAATAATAAGATGTTTACTCTCTCGCTCGTATTGGGGGTAATCCAAATTCTCTTTGGTATGGTTATGAAGGTTGCAAATCGTATAAAGCAACAAGGATTTGTGTACGCACTTTCCACCATCGGGTGGCTTGTATTTTTAATAAGCTGCATTGTTGCTACGTTACTTCCCAATGTCATGCCTTTGTTTGGAACAGTACATCTTATAATTATAGTTCCTGCCCTAATTCTCATTTACTTCTTGAATACTCCGGGTAAAAATCCTCTCTTGAATTTAGGACTTGGATTGTGGGATACTTATAATATGGCTACCGGATTGTTAGGCGATGTACTATCTTATGTGCGCTTGTTTGCACTTGGACTTTCCGGTGGAATTCTCGCGAGCGTATTTAACAGCCTTGCGGCTGGTATGAGTCCTGACAATGCAATAGTAAAGCCCATTGTCTTTTTGCTGATATTCCTTATCGGACATGCCATCAATATATTTATGACCGTATTGGGAGCAATTGTGCATCCGGTTCGTCTTACCTTTGTGGAGTTTTATAAAAACGCAGAGTTTGAAGGAGGAGGAAAAAAATATAATCCATTCAATAATTAAAAAACAAAAATCAATAACACTATAATTTTAAGAACAATTTATGGAAACTAGTTTATTTATTGCCTATACTGGCATTGCGATTATGTTAGCACTTACAGGAATTGGAAGTGCTTATGGAGTTACGATTGTAGGAAATGCGGCTATCGGAGCTGCTAAAAAAGTGGACGGAAAATTTGGTAACTTTTTGGTTTTAACCGCTCTCCCCGGTACTCAGGGATTGTATGGTTTTGCCGGATACTTTATGTTCCAAAACATTTTTAACGTGCTTACTCCCGAAATTACATTCTTCCAAGCGATGGCAACGCTGGCTGCCGGTTTGACCTTAGGAGTCGTTGGTTTATTATCGGCGATTCGTCAAGGACAAGTGTGTGCTAATGGAGTTGTTTCAATCGGACAAGGACACGACGCGTTCGGTAATACTCTAATTTTGGCGGTATTCCCCGAGCTTTATGCTATTGTAGCGCTTGCCGCTACTTACCTTATCGGTAGTGCGATTGCTTAATTGACACAACTTATTTTATCATAAAAAGCTGCTCCTTTCTAAATAAGAGTGGCCTTTTATGTTTTTGTTAGTGAAAAGTGCTTTAAAATACAGATGATACCGACTGAATTGTACGTTCTGCAGGTTAAAAAAAAGGCAGATTTTTTTGGTGAAGGTATTTTGTTGAAAAGGTAGCTAATACCTGAATATACGGGTTTTAAAGCTATTGCCAAAATAAATATGAGATTCTACCATAAAATTATGAAAGAAAATTTTTAGGGAGTCTCAATGTAGAAAACAGGAGAGTGTGATCACCAAAATTTTTTTGTTTTCTTTTACGCTATTGTTCAAAAACAGGTATGGCAAGTTATTTTTATGCCTGCAGCAGGTCGAGAAAAAAATGAATCTCATCACAATAAATCCTGTTTTATTCACCAAACCCTACTTATTTATTTGTAATTCACTACTATAAGCATGAGGCTTTCGCCTTCATTTACAAAGAATAATTTCAAATTATTAATCGTTTTTAGTTTCGTATCTCTAAATATGTATTTTTACAACCACAATTTCTATTAATCAAAATAAAAAAAACGTTTATGAAAAGTATAAAAGGAACTCAAACAGAAAAAAATCTGTTGAAATCATTTGCCGGAGAGTCTCAAGCAAGAATGCGTTACACCTATTTTGCAAAAGAGGCTGATAAAGAAGGTTATAAACAAATTGCAGCTATTTTCATGGAAACCGCCGAGCAAGAAAAAGAACACGCAAAACGCATGTTTAAATATTTAGAAGGCGGAATGCTCGAAATTACTTCAACTTATCCGGCAGGAGTTATCGGAACTACAGCCGAAAACTTAGAAGCAGCTGCTGCAGGAGAAAACGAAGAGTGGACAAAACTATATCCTCACTTTGCCGATATTGCCGAAGAAGAAGGATTTAAAGAGATCGCCACAATGTACAGAATGATAGCGAAAGCCGAAGCAATTCACGAAGAACGCTACTTGAAACTGTTGCAACGGGTGAAAGATGAAACCGTATTCTCACGAGACGAAGAGATTGAGTGGCAATGTCGCAATTGCGGATATGTTCATAAAGGCAAAAAAGCACTGAAAACATGTCCCGCTTGCTTACATTCGCAAGCCTATTTCGAGCCTAAATGCGACAAATACTATTAGTTAAAGGGTAATTGGCGAAAATCAAAAGCAGTTAACTAATTGAATATCTAAACATTGTAGAGACGGAGCATGCTCCGTCTCTTTCGTTTTCAGAAACTTTTAACTATCATCACACATTCACTTTCTCCCCCCCCACCCCAAATTCAATTGTTAACTGCTAATTGCCAATTGCTAATTGCTCATTGCTAATTGCTAATTGTATTATCTTGTGCTTAAAGCGATACACACTTATTGCATTTTGCGTGTTGCAAATTAAAACAAACAAAATGACCAAAAAACTCAACTCTAAAACAGTCTGCTCGGCAAATCTGCATCTATTATCTCTGTGATACTAAAGGGATTTGGACAAATCATGCTTCAGGAAAATAGCATTACGGGTTTGCTGTTTCTGATTGGGATTTTCTACGGTTCACTTGCTATGGGTTTTGCCGCACTTTTAGCTACCGTATGCGGAACAGCTACCGCCTATCTGCTAAAATACGACAGAACGGAAATCAAAAAAGGACTCTACGGGTTTAGCGCCGCATTGGTCGGAGTTGCAGTACTGCTTTTTCTAAAACCTCTGTTTTGGGCTTGGATCATTGTCGGTGTTGGTTCGGTGTTGGCAGCTATGTTGCAGCACTTTTTTATAAAACGTAAAATCCCTGCGTTCACCTTCCCGTTTGTTTTAGTTACTTGGTTGATACTCTTTATCTGCAACAATTTTTACAGCGATTTATTGGCAATACCTGTGCCTACTATCGCTCATTTGAGCGACTCTCTATCAGACGGTTTCAAGAGCTTCGGACAGGTAATATTTCAAAACAAATTAGTGTCGGGACTGCTATTTTTTGTAGCCGTATTTATCAGCTCGCCCATTGCGGCACTCTACGGACTTGCAGGAGCAATTGTTTCCGACATTATTGCTTTCGAGTTTTCCGCACCAATTGATAATATCAACCTTGGGCTTTATGGTTTTAACGCCGTTTTGTGTGCGATAGTTTTTGCTGGAAATCAAGTTAAAGACGGCATTTGGGCTTTTTTATCGGTTGTACTTTCCCTAGGCATTAGTCTATTAATGATAAAGTTCGGTCTTACGCAACTTACATTTCCGTTTGTTTTTGCAACTTGGATTACCCTATTTCTGAAAAACAGACTACAAAAACCAAAAAACGCTGTGATATTCAAAGATAGAACAAAGCCAACCAATTCACAGTAAATTAGTTGGCTCTGTTTTGTTAACTTCTAAATATCTCTAATTAGTCGTTTTTCGTCTATTATACTTTGCAATTTACTATTTCGGGAAACCTACGGTTTGCGCTAATAAAACCTCATGAGATTTAGGCAATTGTAGTAAGCTATGAAGTTCTTCCTTATTGAAAGCGCCTCTCGCAACAGTTGCCAATCCCTCTGAGGCGCAATAGAGATAAATGTTTTGCGAAATATACCCACAGTTTGTGTAGGAGTATTGTGAACTTGCCGCTTTTTCCAAATCGCTAACAATCAAAATATTAAGCGGTGCATCGGCTACATAATCTTGTATTCCAGCGCTTTTTCGATGATCGCCATCTTTTACTAATGTGAGCTTATGCTCCTTTGCATTGTAAAAATAGATTCCCTTTTTTAAAATTACATAAAGCTCTAACTCCTGACAATTTCTAGCTGTGGGAGCCGTTCGCTTGTCTTCTCTATTAAAGCCGTTGGCAGCCCATAATAAATCAGATAATTGTTGGTCGGAGAGATCTTTCTCCGAAAACGAGCGAGCTGATTTTCGTTCATTTAATGATTTCATCAAAGGTTGTCCGCCACTCCTATCAGGAGCTGGTAATTTAATTTCCTGTGCATTCATACTATATCCTAAACAGATTAAAAAAATAAATAAAATTTTTGTTTTCATAAGTTAATTAATTTAATGGTTTAATATCATAAATAATTCACATACCTCATAAATTATCCCCCACAGTCTAAACCGAGAGCTAAAATACGTGGTAGCGTTTTTTTCAATGTTGCTATTTGGTGTTTCTTTGATGTATTTTTTACTTGCCTTCAATATTGCAATTTCAAAAACCATCTCTTATATTTTCCAGTTTATCTAATTGTTCTTTTAATTGCTGTTTCGTTTGCGTCTCTTTTTCTGAATTATAAGCGGCTCTCAAGTCCGGCAGATAATGTATGTAATGTGTATCGGCGATATACTTAGCAGCACGAACACGAACAGAAGCGTCAGCATCGAACAATAACCCCTGAACCCAACGTTTTGCAGCCCATGAATGTTTTGATTGCAACCAATCCATTGCTACGATTTTCTCTTCTGCCGAACCGTATAAAAATGTCTGATAATATGCAGATTCCTGTTTTAAGTCGCTAATACTCATCAGGATTTCTCGGTTAAAAATATCAGGGTTTACTACTTCCGACTTATATTCTTTTATCGGTATATTTAGTGTCCAACGCACCATACGTGGAATCATCCACATCATTCCAGGTGTTGCTTCGGGATGTGCAATTGAACTAAAAATCCGGCCTTTTCCATAGGAGTTAGTAATAAAAAACGGCTTGTTGTTAGTCATATTTTTCGGGGCGTTTCCTTCTTCATGAACATCACTTTCCATAATAGCAAGCGTTTCATACGAAATTGTATCGTTTTCCTTTTTTATAAAAACTGGACCTTCGTAATACATAACGAACAGAGTATCGCGCTTTGCAATCTCGGGAAATATCTTTTTACCTTCATCTGTAAGTGTAAATTTTGATATTCCGTGTCCACGATTATCATGTTCAATATCTATTGCTTGAGCCCCGTTTAGTTGCATGCAGGCATAATCCGGTGTATTTGAAAGAAGATAAGCTCCAGCACAAATTCCCACGATTCCACCTCCAGAAGCAACAAAATCTTTAATTCGTTGCTGATTTAATGCACTCAGGTTTAAAAACTGACGACTTCCTCCGCCTCCGGGTATGATAATGGCATCAAGCGAATCGAGTACATTATTAGCAATATCGGCAGTTGTAATGGTGCGAACACTCATGTCCGTATCTAACTTAACAGCTGCTACTGTTTCCCAAATACAGGTTTGCGCTCCGCCATGCCCATCGAAAACAGCAACTTGAATCTTATTGTTAAGTTCTTGATCTGTTGTTTGTTTTTGTGTACATTGTACAAAGAATAACAAAAAAATGATAGGAAGTAATAATTTCATAATTAGTGTTTATATTAATGATGATCTATGTGTAAATTTCATAAAAATTTAAAAACCTATTGTTAACTTTACTAAAATTATTCAATTTTATTCGATTTCTTTTTTTACCGTAAGTTTTGGTTGATTGTTTATTGTTGCTTGTCTAAAGTTTTATAATCCACACTATTTTAGGGAATTATCGCAGTTTCTAAGAGTTTTATTTACAATTGCAAATTTACTGTTTTCTCATAAGTTAGCAAAACTGTTTTTTTTAAATATCTATTTTATCAGGCATCAGTTAATTTTTGTTTTCTCTTATCAACAACAGTAAATATGATCATTAGAATGGTAGCAATAAATGCCATTACAGAGCCAAAATAAAAAGGAGCATTTGCATTGACCCTATCATAAAGTAACCCAGCGATTAAACTCGCAGGCAATAAGGTAATTCCCAGCACAGCGTGATAAATACCAAACCCCGTGCCTTTCAATTCTTTACTCACAATATCAGAAATCATTGCTTTCTGGCTTCCATCAGTCAATGCACTGTAAAATCCATACAACATAAACAAGAAAATAAAAACATTTATACTATTGAATCTGCCAAAAAAATAATAGACAATCTTAAGTGTCCCCTTTTATTAGGACAGTTTTTTTAATTTGTTAATATTTTATTTTTCAAAGAACTTAAATCTTTAACTTTGCAAAGTTAAGGATTTTTTTGAAACTTTCAAGTGTTTTACACAATTTTTTTAAATAATTTTTCAGGTGTTTGATAATCAAGTGATTGGTGTTTCCTTTCGCAATTATAACGTTAGGCAATATGGCATGAAGCGGATTGCGAGCGATTCACTATCAAACCGAGATGAAGTTTAAACGGGCTAAATCCTGCCCAATTAAGCACTTCTCCGCTTTTTGCTATATTGCGTGTTAGCATTTCGGTGGTTATTGTCATACTGTTTTTGTTTTCATTTCAAATTATTTATTCCCTTGCACCAAATACCAATCTACCCAAGAGTCTAATTGACTAACCGAATTTGGTCGAAGCAAAATTTCTCTTTTATCATCAAGCAAATATATGGTCGGTGTGGCGAATACATGAAAGCTTTGTACAATTGGGCTGTCCCACTTTTTGTAATCGCAAGTGCTGATAAAAGGAAATACTCCGGCAAAACTGTTAAATGTTTGTTCATCTTCGTCAAGCGATACAAATACCACCTCAACATCTTGTTCTTTCCATTTTTTGTAAAGTCCTGAAATTTTGGAAAGTTCTTGCGGACATTGCGGACACCAACTTGCTCCGAAAACCACTACGGTATATTTGCTTTCTATATCAGAAAGTTTTTGGGGTAGTTTGGTAGCTTTATAGCCGGGAGCAATTATATCTTTTTTGAAATCAAAATCGGGTGCAATGTTTCCCTTTTTCATAGCTCGGTAGCTTTCCAATTGAGCAGCAAAATAATTGTTTATGGTACAGGATTTTTCGTTGAGCAGTTTTATAGCCAGGTATTCAGATGCAGGAAACAAACTGCGTTGTTCCAAAAACTTAAACAAATGTTTGGTAATTTCATTCAGTTTTTGCTCGTCTGCCATTAAATTTTCAAGCATGCGGTCAATGGAAATCTGCATTTCGATATAAACCGAATCCAATGAACGACCGCTGTTTTCTATCAACCAAAAATGACTTTCGATAACATTACCAAGTAAACCGCTTTTTTGCAAACGAGTGTCCTTATAATCTATTTTTCGGAATGATGCAATGGTAGCGGGAATTTCCTCTGTTCTATATTGTGCAATGGTAGAAACTGAACTTACCAATTTGCGAAGCGGCAAATAATAGCTTACATAGGATTTTTCGGGTAATTCGGCTAAAAACAGGCTGTCTTCGGTTGTAATTCGTTGCTTTTCCTTGGCAATTGCTTGTTTTGGGTCTTCTTGCACTGCAAAAAGGGAATCAAGTGTATATATTTTTTCTAAGTAAACCCAAGCACTTAATGTCTGCTCTCTGCGTGGATGCTCGGTAGCATATTGTGCAAAAAGTTGATTTTCTACACCTTCTAAAATCTTAATTGTTTCCGGTAAAATAAATGTTTCTCCTATAAGTTTTATATCGGTTGCGCTAAGAACAATAAAATACGGTTTATTGTCTGCTGCTGATAAATAGCCCATGCCATAATCAGTTATACTGTAAGCAAGTTTAAATTCACCTTTTTCGTTGGCTTGAACGCTGTCAATAACATAAGTATTAAACCCATTAAACCCAATAAGTTTAATTTGTTGATTGTTAAGACCGAGAAATGTTCCTGTAATAGTATTTTGTGAATATACAAAAACAGAAACAAGTATTAAAATAGTGATTGTAATTATTTTTTTCATAACAATTGTTTTCTATTAGTATTAAAAGAATCAAGAGCCTTGGTTGAATCATGCAAAGTATTACAATCCTTAAGGCAACGCACAGAGTTTCCGTTCGCCCGGTTGTTGCTGTTCATGTTGGCATTGCTGCTGTTGAAGTTCAAGTTCCGCGAATTGGTACCATCTACGGTACTTGACCAATAGTTGCCGTTGGAACCCACATTGTTGAGCGAACCATTGCTGTTGTTGCGGTTGCCTGCCACGGGCAATAAAACATATCTTTTACACATTTCAAAACAACGCATCGTTTTGAAACTGCTTGCGCTTGTATTCCGCAATAAGCGGAACGATATGTTAGGATTATTTGCTGCACTCCCCATACTACTTGTTTACCTGTCCTTTAGCATGAGCTCCGGCAGTATATTTTTGCCATGAAGAAAGTTGTTTCGACAATTCTTCTACCTGCACGTTCAAAGCCACATGACCCTTGATTCCTATTATTTTTAAATCTTTTGTAACTCGAAGCAACAAACGGACAACTTCTATATTTTGCCTTGCCGTTTCGATGTATTGCAAGCGAGTTGCCTGTTTGCTTTTATTCGCCTTGTATATGTTGATTAGTAGTTCTAATGTTTCATTTTTTAGTCTTTCGCCCAAAGTGTATTTATGCTCCCGGTTGAATAGTTTTGTCCTGTCATATATTGCAATAAGCAAATCATACCCTAATTTATAAACCGGTAACTCGGAGAAAAGTGCCATAACCAAAAATCTTCGTTAATTATTACTTTATCTAATTTTTTTGAAACAAAGAAAAAATCATAGAATCGCCCGATAAGTCTGCTCATCATATTTTTTCGCAAATTAAATGTGGCTGCATGTTGTAATATTCCCAAATATGAGTTTAAAATAGCTCTTATATCACATAATTGTTGCCAGCTAAATTCAGGAACTTCTGCCATAGTTTTGTTGATTTTTTGTATTGCCTGATAAAAATTGTTTTTTGTGCGGTTGCTTACATAATTTCGGTAAGGTTTTATGATTTGTCCTAAAAACTGTATGCCTTCATTCGCATTTACTAAAACTATTTTGTTTGGATGGATGGTTAGTTTCAAAGTTGAAAGTAAAAAGTCTGAAAGTTTTGGAATTATGGATTGCAAATAATTTTTGTCGTTGTTAACAAATACCATATCATCTACATAACGACCGTAATACTTTATCCCTAATTCTTTTTTCACCAAATGGTCAAAATCGTTCATGTAAACATTTCCAAAAACTTGCGAAGTAAGGTTGCCGATTGGTAAGCCTGTTGTATTCGGATAGTGGAATAAACTCTTGCTTGTTGGCAGTCCATCCCAGTCCCTTCGACTGCCTTTAATACGACAGTTTTCTTTTATAGGGTTAAATATAGTTTGCTTTAGCAGGTACAAAATTGTTTCCTTACTTATTCCCAAATAATTTTGTTTTTTTTCGGGCAACATTGCAAGCACTTTGTCATAAATTATTTGATGCTGCATATTCATGAAATAAGCCTGAATGTCTAATTTTAATATATATGTTTCTTTGCTGTAATTATTGCTGCATGAGCGAATAAACTTACCAACCCTGTTTATGCCATACAATGTTCCTTTGCCCACACGGCAACTATACGTGTCGTTTATTAGCTTGAGGTCGATAATCGGATATAGACAACGGTATAACAAATGATGAACAATACGGTCGGTAAAATCGGCTGCAAAAATTTCTCGCATAACAGGTTTATGGATAATAAAAGCAATACAAGGTTTTGGGGTGTATTTTCGCTCGTATATTGCTTTTGCCAATTGCATAAGCCCTTCTTCCTGGTACATCTCGAACCGCAGTTGGTTATTCGTATTACGCTTGTTTTTGCGGGCATGCAAATACGACAGGTGCAATTGATAAAGCAGATGCTCAAATGTTTCCATTATATTCACCTATTTTTTGAGCTTCTAATTTAAGCTGTTGTATAAAGCTTAAGCCTTGCATAGGCGTGCTATTTGCCAAGTCAAAGTTTTTTATCATTGATATTATTTCTTTTGTGCCGGATTGATGCTGATATAAAATAGTCGGCTCTTTTACAGTTTCAACAACTTCTGCTTGTATGCTATTTTTCCATATTGCATAATCCTTTTTTAGACTAATATCGTTAAGCGAAAAAACTATATATCCTTTGTTATCTTCAAAAACCTTTGCTCCAATTCTCTCAGAAATATTTTCAAAACTCAAATTACCTTTTTCTGTTTCGCTTATTGGGAAACCCAAACTCAGCACATCGTCCCCCACACTTTTTATAAATTTTAAATTTACTTTATACTCCTTTACCTTTTGCACAAAAACCATAGCATCCTCGTTGTAGCATTTGTAAAATATTCCCTCTTTGTAAAGAGTACAAATATTGTTGGTTGCTGCCTGCTTAACTTTTTCTGTTATTGTCATATAAAAAAAATATTTTCGACCGCCAAAGGCGGTATTTAAACCATGCCACCCTAAAGGGATGGCATGGTAAAGTGTCAAATTATCAAATAAATCAAAGTGTCAATCCTTAAGGCAACGCACAGAGCGCCCGTACGCCCGGTAGTTGCTGTTCATGTTGGCAGTGCTGCTGTCGAAGCGCAAGTACCGCGAATTGGTACCAACTACGGTACTTGACCAATAGTCGCCGCGGGAACCCACACTGATGAGCGAACCATTGCTGTAGCGGCGGTAGCCTGCCACGGGCAATTTAAGCGGAGAGGCAAAAGCTCCGGCTGCGTTATTGCTGCTCCAACTTGTACGCTCGGCTTCCCATTCTGCTTCGGTTGGCAAGCGGTAACCACTTGGGCAAGGGTTGTTAGTGCCGCTTACGCCCTGCCATAGGTTGTTGTTTTGAGGATTACGCCAATCATAAGGAGAAGCATTGTTGGTTATAAAGTCGCTATGTCCAGGCGTATTACTTGTTGCCAATGTAGAAGTTGTGGAAGATTGAGGTGTTCCGTTTGTAGAGCTTGTCCATGTAATACACTCATGCCCGTCAGCAGCACGTCCCCACTGGAATAATGCACCATACGCAAGATAATCGGTAGAGGAAGTTGCCTGTTGGGAAGCACCAAGGTTTCTATTCATCCATGTTTTCCCTGTAGTGGGGTTAGTTACATCAACAATAGTTGTACCTGTGCCACAACCAGGGGTAAAGCTAGTAGAGCCTATACAGCCAAAGGCAACCCACGTGGAGGAGGTTTCATTCCAAGCTTCAAAGCACTGAGTGGTGGTATTGTAAATAAGCAAGGATTCGGGAATAGGAGCTTCAATTGTGTTACGCTCTGTAGTAGTAAGCCTTGGCACAAGCAAGCCTTTGTCATTGCTTGGTGAGGCATCTAAATCAAGCAAGGCTTTCTCGTTAGGCATGTTACCTGTAGTGTTTATGCCAACTTGGGAAAAACTATTGAGTGTTAAAAGTTGAAAGTTAAAAATTAAAAGTGTTAGTAACAATAGTTTTGTTGATAAGGAAATTTTTTTTTTCATAATGTTTAAATTTTTAAAATGATAAGTTAATTTTATTTTGTTAATACAATTTGCTTAGAAATTACTTTTGAATCTGTGATAAAAACAACTGAATAAATTCCAGGTCTTAAATCTTGTGTATTAAGTTTAATCTCTTCTTTTTAAGTGTCCCCTTTTATTAGGACAGTTTTTTTAATTTGTTAATATTTTATTTTTCAAAGAACTTAAATCTTTAACTTTGCAAAATTAAATATTTTTTTGAAACTTTCAAGTGTTTTACACAATTTTTTTAAATAATTTTTCAGGTGTTTGATAATCAAGTGATTGGTGTTTCCTTTCGCAATTATAAAACTTAAAATATTGCTCTAATCCCTGGTATAGTTGAACTCCATTTTCAAATGCATTGAGGTAAATACATTCGTATTTAACGCTTCTCCACAATCTTTCAATAAATATATTATCCAAAGCTCTTCCTACAGAGTCCATGCTAATCATAACACCTTGATCTTCAAGAATATTTGTGAAGTTAGGAGAAGTAAATTGACTCCCTTGATCAGAATTGAATATTTTTGGTTTACCGTGATGTTGTAGTGCATCCTTTAAGACTCCTATACAAAGTGCTGTATCCATGGTGTTTGAAATATTCCAGGAAAGGACATATCGAGAATACAGGTCTATAATCGCGCAAAGGTACATGTGTCCTTTGGGCATTGGAATGAATGTAATATCTGTTGCCCAAACATGATTTTTACGCTCTATTTTCAAGTTTCTTAATAGATATGAATAAACCTTATGTTCTTTATTAGGTTCACTTGTATTGGGCTTCTTTTTGGGATAAATTGCCCCTATTCCCATCTTAATGTAATAGGATCTTATCGCTTTTCTTCCCACATGATAGCCCTTTTCCTTTAAATGGTCTGACATTCTCCTAGTCCCATAAAATGGATATAAAGTGAAATATTTATCTATCTCTAACATGATCTGTAAATCTAACTCACTCTCACTAGCAGGCTGATAATAAACCCCTGATCGACTAATAAATAACAAAATACATTGCTTAACAATGCTTAATGTTGGGTCCTTGGGATCCACCATCGCTCTGCGCTCTTTTACAGATAGGGTTTTAATTTTTTTTTATAGAAATCATTATCAACCTTTAAACTGCCAATAATTTTCAATAATTCCTCCTTCTCTTTTTCAAAATGTTTCTCCCTAGACTGACTTTTCCTCTCAAACAGTTCCGGCATATTTTCTATAAGAACTCGCTTCCATTCTGATACTTGAGACGGCTGTAATCCGTACTCGGAAGCAATCTCGTTAATCGTTTTTAACCCCTTAACAGCTTCTAATGCCACTTTTGATTTAAAAGAGGAGCTAAACTTTTTTCTTGAACTTCTTTCCATAAGACAACTTTTAATTATTTATACGTTAAATTTTTAATTTTGTTGTCCTAAAAAAGGGGACCATTATA
>Ga0208196_1000568_pt1 | contig 47449 bp, 29 predicted proteins | sample AD_JPNNA7_MetaG_FD_184443 | JGI IMG/M metagenome (GOLD analysis project Ga0208196, IMG submission 184443) | Active sludge microbial communities of municipal wastewater-treating anaerobic digesters from Japan - AD_JPNNA7_MetaG (SPAdes) (version 2) | ecosystem: Engineered > Bioreactor > Anaerobic...
CCAAGTACAGCACTTGGCGCTTCAGCACACCCCGGCGGGTCCGGATGCTCTCGACAATGCTCCAGTAGCGATGCTCCTTGCCGTCTTTGAAACGACGATGACACTTCAAATACATGCCCACATTTTTGCATGCTCAAGCAGGGAGTCAATAGACGAGGTCTGCCCCACAAGCCATTTTGAAGCATCAACCCTTGTAAACAAAGGGCCAAATCATGGTCCGCACCTCAAAAATAGGGTTCTTCGTAAAATTTTATGGAATGAATTGGCTCTGACCTCAAAAATTTGGTGGCTCAGTCGTCTTGCTACATATTAAAGAACGGCAGGATTTCTTAATTAATCTCTCGATAGCGTTGGGATTTGGTGTGCTGCGCCCTCCGCTTCGCGAGAATGGGCCTCCCATAGCTCGTCGGAGCGGAGTGGAGGGCGGGGCGGTGCGATGCCGTAATTACCATAAAATTCTACGAAGAACCAGTTTTTCGGAAAAATGGCGGACACGCCAAATTGATTGTCGAGGAATCCGCAAGCGAGTCGCGGGAACCGCTGGCGATCAGCTCAAGGCCAGTTTGGCGGTGCCGCCGAGAACTTGCGGCAAGGGTTGAAAGGCCCCGCTGTGCCGAGTGGCACCCGTGCTTCTGGCTTTTTTAGCAGCGACTAGAAAAAGCCTTTGCCGGATGCCACCGCCTTCTGGAGTTGGCCGGGCAATATGCCGCTGGCGCCATTCAGGCTACATGAACTCAACACAAATCCGCCTCGGCGCCGCGCCATTCCTGGCCCAACCACCAGAAAAAGAAAAAGTAAGGCGCTTGCCCGGATGGGCGTGGCGGCATGGATTTTTCGCAAGCGCCCCACAAAACGCTTGAAAAATATGGTCGGCTGGCGGACAGTCGCCACCCGGAACTGCATACAAATTAAGGATATAGATTATGGCAACGAAATCCCGCATCAGCGATCAAGTTCTCAAGGGGCCCGAACGCGCACCGCACCGCTCGCTTCTGTACGCGCTGGGTCTTTCGCGCGAAGAAATGAACCGCCCGCTCATCGGCGTGGTGTCTGCCTTCAACGAGATTATTCCCGGCCACATCCATCTGGATAAAATTGCCGATGCCGTCAAGGCGGGTGTCCGCATGGCGGGGGGTACGCCCATTCTGGTGCCGGCGATTGGCGTCTGCGACGGCATCGCCATGGCCCACCCCGGGATGTATTACTCCCTCCCCTCCCGCGAACTGATTGCCGATTCAGTCGAGACCATGGCTTTGGCTCACTGTTTTGACGCCTTGGTGCTCATCCCCAATTGTGACAAAATCATCCCCGGAATGCTCATGGCCGCAGCGCGCATCAACATCCCGGCCATTGTCATCAGTGGCGGCCCCATGATGGCCGGCGATCTCGATGGTCGCCATCTCAGCTTGTCCAACATGTTTGAGGCGGTTGGCGCATGCAAGGCGGGCAAAATCAGCCAAAACGAACTGACCGACTACGAAGAAACCGCTTGTCCCGGCTGCGGGTCCTGCTCCGGCATGTTTACGGCCAATTCCATGAATTGCCTGAGCGAAGCCATCGGAATGGCCCTGCCCGGCAATGGGACCATTCCGGCGGTGGCCGCCGCCCGCTACCGCCTGGCCAAGCAGGCCGGCATGCAAATCATGCAGGTGCTCGCCAAGAATTTGCGCCCGCGCGACATCATGACCAGTGACGCTTTTACGAACGCATTGCGTGTGGACATGGCTCTAGGCTGCTCAACAAATAGTGTGCTGCATCTGTGCGCCATCGCTCATGAAGCGGGCGTGCCCATGTCGCTGGATCGCATCAATGCCATCAGTGCCACCACCCCCAACCTCTGCCGTTTGAGCCCCGCTGGCCCCGACCACATCCAAGACCTGCATTTGGCAGGCGGCGTGCCGGCGGTGATGAAAGAATTGGCCGCAGCCAAATTGTTGAATACCAAGCTGATGACGGTGACCGGCCAAACGGTCAGCCGGAACATCGCGGGTGCGGCCAACCGCAATCCAAATGTGCTGCGTCCGGTGAAAAATCCGTTCAGCCCCACCGGCGGTATTGCCGTCTTGAAGGGCAACATCGCCCCGCGCGGCAGCGTGGTGAAGCGCTCGGCGGTCGCGCCGGAAATGCTGGTCAAAACCTGCAAAGCGCGTGTCTTCGACAGCGAGGAAGCCGCCATTGCCAGTATTTATGCCGGCGAAATCAAAAAGGGCGATGTGGTGGTCATTCGCTACGAAGGCCCCAAGGGTGGCCCCGGAATGCGTGAAATGCTGTCGCCCACCTCCGCGCTCGCCGGTATGGGGCTCGACAAGGATGTCGCGTTGATTACCGACGGCCGTTTTAGCGGCGCCACGCGCGGCTCGGCCATCGGACACGTGGCTCCGGAAGCCGCCAGCGGCGGGCCCATCGCCCTCGTGAAAGAAGGGGACAAAATCTCTATTGATATTCCCGCGGGCAAATTGAACCTCCTGGTTTCCGCCGCCGAACTCAAAAAACGCGCGGCCAAACTCAAGCCCTTCAAGCCGCGTATCACCACCGGCTGGCTCGCGCGCTATCAGCGCTTGGTCGGCCCAGCGGACATTGGCGCGGTTTTGCAGTAACGCAGCCCCCCCCAGTCGCCATCGCGTCTTGCGCGATGGCGGTTTTGCTTTCACGCCGGCGGATGCTTTGCTTTCGCCCGTGCGCATGGTATCTTCCGGCCCATGAATCGTTGGCGGCAAATCCTTGGCCTTTCGATGGCCTTGTTTTTCGTTCAGGAGTTTTCCATGGCACAGAATCCCGTTGATTCCCTGCAAGCGGCGCAAGCCGGCATCCGACGTGTGGTGTTGGACAATGGTCTGGTTGTGCTCCTGAAACAGGACCGCAGCGCGCCACTGGTGGCCATTCAATACTGGGTCAACGCGGGTGCAATCCATGAAGGTGCGCAACTGGGCGGAGGCCTCTCACATTATTTGGAGCACATGGTATTCAAAGGGACCGCCCGGCGCAGCCCGGGGCAGGTGTCGAAAGAAATCGCCGATGTCGGCGGCGAAATCAACGCCTATACGTCCAACGACCGCACCGTATTTCACGTGGTGCTGCCCGCAACACATTGGCTGGTGGGATTGGACGTTTTGACCGATGCCGTCTTCCACCCCTCTTTCCCCGCCGAAGAATGGGAGCGCGAGCGCGAAGTCATCCTGCGCGAAGTGGACATGGGCGAAGACGACCCCATGCGCGTGTTCAGCCGTCTGGTCAATGAAACCGCCTTTCGGGTGCATCCCTATCGCGTGCCGGTGATTGGCTGGCGCGATATCCTCATCACCATGAACCGCGATCACCTGGTGGCCTACCATCAACGCCACTATTCCCCGGACAACATGATTTTGGCCATCGTGGGCGATGTGCCGCTGGATGATATGGAAGCCGCCGTCCGCGAACAAATGCGCGAGATCCCGCGCACACCACGCGAGCCGGTATTGATCCCTGTCGAACCGCCGCAATTGGCCGAGCAATATGGCCGCAAAACCGGCCCCTATAACGTCACCCGCGTGGGCTGGGTTTTCCACGGCACCGATTTGGCCAATGCCGACGCCCCGGCCCTCGATGTGTTGGCTTCGGTGATCGGCTCCGGACGCGCCTCCATCCTGGTCAAAAAGTTCCGCGAAGAGGAACAGTTGGTGCTGGATATCGAAGCGTGGAACTACACGCCGAAAGAACCCGGCCTGTTTGGCATTACCTTTGAATGCGAACCCGCACAGGAAGCGACGGCGCTGGCGGCCTTGCGCGCGGAAGTTGCTTCTTGGCACAGCACGTTGATGGACCCCGCCCGTATTGAACAGGCGCGCCGGGAAGTCCTCGCCGGGGCCATCCAAACCCTGACCACCATGGAGGGCCAAGCCCAGTCCTTTGCTTCCGGCGAGTTTTATACCGGCGACCCCCGCTTCAATGAAACCTACTTGAATCTCGTCCAGCAGGTCACCCCAGCCGATTTGCAGCGGGTGGTCCAAAAATATCTGCGCCCAGAGAACGGATCGCTGGCGATTCTCGCGCCTGCGTCCGAAGAACCCACCACCCAAACCCCGGCAACTTCCAAGGATGTCGCCATCCAGTTGCAACCCCTCGCCAACGGAATGCGCTTGCTGGTTCGCGAAGACCCCCGCTTGCCGATGGCGTATGTCTCCGTGGTCATCGGTGGCGGCGTTTTGGGCGAACAGGCCGGTCAAGCAGGTATTTCCCAACTGACGGCCGAATTGCTGCTCCGCGGCACATCGCAACATTCCGCGGCCGAGGTGGCGAGCAAACTTGAATCGCGCGCGGTTTCGCTCAGCGCTTATTCCGGCCGCAACACCTACGGCCTCAATGCTGCGGGACTTTCCGAAGATTTGCCGCTCATGTTGAACACCGTCGCGGAATGCCTGATAGACTCGCAGTTCCCCGCCGATGAAATAGAAAAGCAACGCGCCTTCCAGTTGGCCGATATTCAGCGCTCGCTGGAAAAACCCATGACCCACGCCCAACAAATGGTGCGCGACGCCTTTTTTCCCGGCCACCCCTACCAGTATTCCAGCTTGGGCAACACTGAAAGTGTCAGCGCATTGACCCGTGATGACATTGTCGCGCACCATCGCCGCTTGTTGGTCGGTTCCAATGTGGTGGTGGCTGTTTTTGGCAATATCAACGCCGCGGAAGTGGTGGCACAGGTTGAAACGACTTTTGCTCCGCTGCCCCCCGGCGCCACCCCCACTTGGCCCAAGTTGCCAGATACTGTGACCGAACCCGCGCAATTGGAAAAAGGGCTGCCCTTCAAACAAACCGTCATTGTGCGGGCATGGCGCGGCATTGCGGCGGGCGATCCTCGCGAAGACGCACTGTCGGTTCTGGCCGACACCCTGAGCGGCCTGTCCTCGGATTTGTTCATCGAAGTGCGCGATAAACGCGGTCTGGCCTATTACACCGGAGCATCGCAATTGACCGGCCCGGTGGGCGGTCTCTTCATGATTTATTCCGGCACCACGACGGAAGGCCGCGCGGAAGTTTGCCGGCAAATCCAAGTACAGACAGACCGTTTGAGCCAGTCAGGCCCGCGGCCAGAAGAGTTCGCTCGTGCGATTGAACAAATGGTCGCCGGCCAAGCGCGCAGCCTGCAGAATAACTCCGGTCTGGCGCAACAGTGCGCCATTGATGAACTGCTTGGCCTGGGCTGGCAGCATTCGTTCCAGATGATTGAACGCCTACGCCAATTGCAGCCGGAGGATGTGCGCGCGATCGCCCAAACCATCTTCGGCAACGCAGGTGATGTCACCGTTGTGGTGTTGCCGGCAGAGATTCCGTGACCCCCGGCAGCCAGCGCAAGGCCGCAATCGCCATTCTTGCCCTGCTGGGCGGCGGATTGCTCATTTGCTTTTGGCCGGACGTGCGCGCGCTGCTGGCACGCGTGCGGTGGGCCGATATTGAGCAGACCGTGCGCGAGGCAGGCCCGTGGGCACCAGTTTTGTGTATTGTGCTGGACGCTGTATTCACCGTGTTCAGTTTGCCCACAACACTGGTGGGTGTCTTGATTGCGCTGCTTTATCCTATCGTCTGGGGGCTCCTGCTTTGCCTCATCGGGCTGGGGCTCGGCATGAGCGCCACCTTTCTTCTCGCCCGGTACTTGCTGCGCGACTGGTTGGCACGCCGGATTGGCCATACCCGCTTGTTTGGTTACTTGGAAGCCAATATGCGGCGGGAAGGTTGGAAGGTCGTGCTCTTTACACGCCTGCTCCCGATCAACCCCTTCAGTTTTCTGAATTATGCCTACGGCCTCACCAGCATCCCTTTCCACCATTATTTACTGGCTTCGGTAATCGGTGTGATTCCCAACGTGCTGGCGTTATTGTGGACCGTGCGCGCGGCAGGTCAACTGGCCCGCGGACAAGCTGATTGGCGCGTCCTGGCTATTCTGTTTGCTGGCGCCGGGTTGTTCGCCATTATGGCGTGGTTGCCAAAGCTTTTGCGAAAAAATCCCTCGTTGGCACAGCTTCCGCTCACCCACAATCAGGACTTGCAGGCGGATGACCCTCCCGAATGAGTCCACTTCCGTACAGGGATTTTTTCTGTTTCCAAGGTTGCATCAACCCGGGCGGCGTGATAGGTTGCGGCTTGTCTTCAGGGCGTGGTGAAATTCCCGACCGGCGGTACAGCCCGCGAGCCAATAGGCAGACAAGGTGCGATTCCTTGGCCGACAGTTGAAAGTCTGGATGGAAGAAGACGTTGCGCGATTGGTTCGCGTTTGCGCCCGGAGACAGAAAGGTCTTCGGTTTTTTTATGGTTGATCTCAAGCAAGATCCGGTCTTCTGCACGGTCGAAGAAGCGTTGGCGATCATCCGCGACGGCAAAATGCTGCTGGTGGTGGATGACGAAAGCCGCGAAAATGAAGGCGATTTGGTCGTCGCCGGCGAAAAAATCACCCCGGAAGCCATCAATTTCATGGCCACCTATGGCCGCGGTTTGATCTGTGTGCCCATGGAGGAACAGCGGCTCTGCAAACTTGGCCTTTGCCGAATGGTGCCATTGGAACAACAGGACCAGTTTCGGACGGCATTCACCATCTCCGTGGACGCCCGCGAAGGCATTACCACCGGAATTAGCGCCTTCGACCGCGCCCACACCGTGAAAAAACTGGCCGATGAAAAATCTTCAGCTTGCGACTTTATCCGCCCCGGCCACATTTTCCCCCTGCAAGCGGTGCCCGGCGGCGTCCTGCGGCGTACCGGCCATACCGAGGCATCGGTGGATTTGGCGCGTTTGGCTGGCCTCAAGCCCATTGCGGTCATTTGCGAAGTGATGCACGACAACGGTGAAATGGCCCGGCTGCCCGATCTTGTCCCCTTTGCTCAAAAGCATGGCCTGCGTATTTTGACCGTGGCCGATTTGGTGGCGTGGCGGCGCGCGCGCGAGCGGCTGATTAGGCGCGACACAGTCGTCAAACTGCCCACCGACTTTGGCGAGTTCATGCTGTACCTGTACGTGGATGAAACTTCCAACGAACACCATGTGGCACTTGTGTATGGCGAGCCCGCAAAACAAGACGCCCCCTTGGTGCGCGTGCATTCGGAATGCCTCACGGGGGATGTTTTTGGGTCGCACCGTTGCGACTGCGGCGACCAACTGCACGCCGCCATGCGCCAAGTGGTTGCGGCCGGCCATGGCGCCATCCTGTATATGCGCCAGGAAGGTCGCGGCATTGGCTTGGTGGCCAAAATGCAGGCCTACGCCCTGCAAGAACAGGGCTATGACACCATCGAGGCCAACTTGAAGCTGGGGTTCCCGGCGGACTTGCGCGACTACGGCGTGGGCGCCCAAATGTTGCTTGATTTGGGCATCACTCGTCTACGCTTGTTGACCAACAACCCGCGCAAAATTGTGGGTATCCAAGGCTATGGAATCGAAATTGTCGAGCGGGTGCCCATCGCGTTCCCGCCCAACGAGGACAACGCTAAATATCTCAAAACCAAGAAGGATAAAATGGGTCATATGATCTGACCTGGAAAGGGAGCCATGAATTACAAGGAATATAGCGGGCAACTCAATGCCAAAGGCCTGAAAATCGGAATTGTGATCAGCCGGTTCAATGACTTATTCACCGGCCAATTGCTCAAGGGCGCCTTGGACTGCCTCGCGCGCCATGGAGCGGACGAAAAGAATATCGAGGTGGTGTGGGTGCCCGGCGCGTTCGAACAACCGCTCGCAGTAAAAAAACTCGCGCAAACCAAGAAGTTTAACGCGGTGCTGGCATTGGGCGCCATCATTCAGGGCGCGACGCCCCACGCCGGCCTGATCGGCACTCAAGTGGCTCGCGCATTGACCCAAATTAGTCTGGAAAGCGGCGTGCCGGTGGTGGATGGCATTGTGACGGCTGAAAATCTCGATCAAGCCATTGAACGCTGCGGCAGCAAGTCGGGCAACCGCGGCTGGTTGGCCGCCCAGACCGCCATTGAAATGGCGTCGTTGTTTCAACAATTGCCCTAGTCAGTAGCAGTTTTGTTTGTCGTGGGTGCGTCACCCGCAAAGTAGAAAGGATGCCTCATGGGAAGTCGCCACGAGGCCCGTGAATGGGCATTGCAGTTCCTGTTTCAATCGGAGTTCAACCGGGAAGAATCGCTCGCGGAAGGGTTCAAACTGTTCTGGGAACACTTGAATGAGCCCCCGGCAGGCACGGGCGGCCAACCGGCGGCCAAAGTTGACAAACAACGAACCAAGGCGCGCGAGTTCGCCGAAGAATTGGCGCGTGGGGTCATTGCTCATCACCAGGAAATTGACCCGCTGATCGCAAAATACGCGGAGAACTGGGAAATCTCCCGGATGGGAACCGTGGATCGCAATGCCATGCGCATTGCGGTTTATGAAATGCTGTATCGGCACGATATCCCCCCGGTGGTGTCCATCAACGAGGCTGTCGAATTGGCGAAGGCCTATAGCTCCGTTGAGTCTGGAAAATTTGTGAACGGAATTTTGGACCGTATACGCAAAGGCCTTGACCGTCCCGCGCGCGATGCCAACCGTGGTTCAACACCTCCACAAGGTTAGCCGAGATGGGCTCTTGGTTCGACAGTTTGCGAAAAACCCGCGCACGATTTGCCGATGCGCTGGCCGGCATTTTCTCTTCCACACGTGCCGATCCTGCCTCGATTGAAGAACTGACCGATTTACTCATCACCGCGGATGTCCCCATGCGGTTGGTCACGGAATTGACCCACGAGTTGGAACGAACCTCCTCCCGTAAAGAACCTCTGCTGGCGACATTTGAGCGGGTGCTAGTCACTGCCTTGGGAGAGAATCCCCAGTGGAGTTGGTCCACACAACCTAAACCTGTTGTAATTTTATTGGTTGGCATCAATGGTTCCGGCAAGACCACAACAGCTGCCAAACTTGCCCACCAAGCGCAACAGGCTCATCGCAACCCATTGCTGGGCGCCGCAGATACCTTCCGGGCGGCGGGTTCTCATCAACTGAAGTTGTGGGCCGATCGTGTTGGCTGCGAATCGGTAATTGGCGCTACCGGCGCCGATGCTGCCGCCGTGGCCTATGATGCCATTGACGCCGCCGTGGCCCGCCACTGCGACACAATTATTGTGGACACCGCAGGACGGATGCACACCAAAGAGCCCTTGATGCGCGAGTTGCAAAAAGTGCGCGCCGCCATGGCCAAACGCCTGCCGGAGGCACCGCACCACACATGGGTGGTTCTGGATGCCATGCTGGGGCAAAATGCCGTGGTGCAGGCCCGGCAATTTCATGAAATCACCCCTTTGTCCGGAGTGATTGTGACCAAGCTGGACGGAAGTTCAAAAGCAGGTTTTTTGTTTGCTGTCCGCCAAGAATTGAATGTGCCCATTCTCTTTGCTGGTCTCGGCGAAGGCATGGATGATTTGGCGTCATTCGATGCCACACAATTCGTTCGCGCTTTGCTGCAAACAGAGGGTGCCACGTGAACTTGGCCTCCGATCAAGTTTGGATGCAACAAGCGCTGGCGATGGCGCGCCGGGGACTTGGCTTGACCCGCCCCAACCCGCCGGTGGGCGCGGTAATCGTCAAAAATGGCCGCAAGATCGCACAGGGTTATCATCGTCGCGCGGGGGGGCCGCACGCGGAAATCGTGGCTTTGCGACAAGCCGGTTCGGCTGCGCGTGGCGCCACTCTTTATGTGACTCTTGAGCCTTGCTCAACCCATGGGCGTACCCCCCCCTGCACGGAGGCTATTTTGCGGGCCGGTATTGCACGCGTAGTGGCCGCCACCACTGACCCTAATCCCAAACACGCGGGGCGTGGGTTGCGTTTGCTGCGCAAGGCTGGTCTGGAAGTGCGGCTTGGTGTTTGTCGTGTTGAAGCAAACACCCTCATTGCTCCTTTTGCCTGTCACATGCTGCACCACCGCCCATTTTTCACCCTAAAGCTGGGCCTTTCAGTAGATGGACGGATCGCCGACCACACCCATTCATCGCGCTGGATCACCGGCCCGGCAGCCCGCAAGGAAGTTCAAGCCCTGCGCCGTGCGGCTGATGCCATCATGGTGGGCGCGGGAACCGTTCGGCATGATAATCCCTCTTTGTGGCCACGTCCCGATGGCCAGCGCAACCCATGGCGAATCATTATCGCTGGCAAGGGCCCCCTCCCCCTTGACGCCCAGGTTTTCAACGATGAGCATGCCAAACGTACGATAGTTGCTGCTCCCCGCGGTTGGCAGCCGTCATGCGCCCAAATAATTCGCGGTAAAGGGGCCGCTGTTTTAGAGTTGCCAGCCAAGAGTCTTCTTGCCTCCTTGGCTCGGGAACTCGGCAATCTTGGAATCATGCATGTGTTGTGCGAAGGTGGCGGGATTCTTGCTGGTGATCTCCTTCAGGCTGGCCTGGTGGACGAACTCTGCATTTTCTTTTCCCCCGTGCTCATTGGCGGCCCCGTTGGCGCAATGGGCCTGGCTCAATGGAAATTAAATGTGGCCCCCCGCTTTTCGCTCCGGGAAAGCCGACGCGTTGGCCACGATCTTTTTATCCGAATGACCCCAGCCACAGCGGAGCGATAAATGTTTACCGGACTTATTCAACAAATCGGACGTTTGACCGAGATAACCTTCCAAGGCGATGCGGGGCGGCTTTCATTAATGGCCAAGTTTACAGCTCCCTTGCAGATTGGCGAGAGCATTGCCATCAATGGCGCTTGCCTGACTCTGGTGGCGCAGCAGGAAGACCTCCTCACTTTTGATGTATTGCGTGAGACATTTGAAAAGACGGGCCTACGCGGGAAGCCCAAGGGGGCCCCGCTCAACTTGGAACGGGCATTGCGAATGGGCGATCCTCTCGGTGGCCATCTGGTGAGCGGCCACGTTGACGGCATTGGCCTGCTTCAACGCATCACGGCAGCGGGTCGCGACAAGGTTCTGCAGGTTCACGCACCCGCCTTGATCAATGAGATGGTACCCAAAGGCTCAATTGCCATTGATGGAGTCAGTCTCACCCTTGTGGAAGTACGCTCGGCTGATGGCGTTTTTACGGTTCACGTCATTCCCCATACTTGGGATAATACCGCCTTTAACAGCCTGCGCCCCGGCGATCAGGTGAACTTGGAAACCGACATGCTGGGCAAGTACGTCCGGCAAGCGCTGTTCAACGCCGCCCAAAATTCCGCGGTGTCATGGGATAAATTGCGTTCCGCCGGCTTTCTACCCTGATCAGCCCATCTACAAGCTGATTTCTTCATTAAGTCCCCCGCCAAGCTCCAACGCAAAACAGCCGAGAACGAAGTTTTCAAACTGTGGGGGCGCGATAAGGAAAATCCCCCATTGTTGAATTTGTTCCATCTGCAATTCCCGCCCGCTCGGCGTCATTCGCAACTCTGCACTGGGGATCACAATTTGGTTCCAACCCTGCGTGATGGCCATTTCTCGTTGAAATCTGTCCGCATACGGCGGATTGCCACGTTGATCATCCACCCGAATAGCGCAAATAGTCGGCATGGCGTTTGGCCAGTAAATGCTGCCCCGCAAGGCGGTAATACCTCGCCAGTCACTATGGACAACTGGCCGAAATAACCCGGGGTATTTGACCTCTTCCCCCGATGAGTTGGCCCTAAAACAGAATTTTGAGAAATCTAGCGGCTGAACCTGGCCACCTTGTTGTGTCCACCCCTGTCTGGCCCAGATAGATTGAGGGTCCAACAAAACAGGAAATGCACGCACCTCTTGGGCCAATAGTGTGCCGATCCATAGCGGGGGGATGAGCGCAAGCCCTAGGAGTACCGATATGCGCAGCTTCGAGTGCAACTTCGCGGTGCCGATCGCGCCCGTTGCGCCTACCAGCCCATAAAACCAATCAGACCATTCCGCAGATCGGCCAATTTTCAGTTGCCACATTTCAATCAGGCCAGCCAGAATCGCAAGGCCAAACCACAATTTCAAGCCCCTAAGTCTTGCGGGAACGCATTGGTCAAGTTGCCACGCCAAGACTGTGAACACAATGACATGGCTGGCCCCGCTTGCCATACGCCACAAGGGACTGTCATCCGAATGCGGCAGCGGCACAACTAGAGGTGCAACCATGGCCGCGCTGATAAGCCCTGGCAACCACCTGCCCCCCGGTTGATTGGGCATGGTTATTCCTCGTAAACCATTATTCGATACCACCGGGTGCGGCGGAGATAGGACGTGCGGTCTTCAAACGTATACTTCAATTGCGAACCACCACTGGGGATCACAAAGTTGCTACGGTTGATTTGTGCCGGGCCATTGTACTTCTCATCCCAGGTCACCCATGTCTGCCCGAAATCATCAGAATATTCGACCACGTATCGTCGTCCCTGCACCCCACCCTGCCAATCAAAACGAATGCGGCCAGAAGATGGGTAGACTTTCAAATACGCCGGCGGCAACCAACGCACCAAGAAACAGGTGTCGCTCATATCCACTATGTTGGTGTTGCTTTGGCTGATTACACGCCAGCGGCCTCCGGCCGTCTGATACTCGATTCCTGCCCGCCAGATATAATATTCCTGATAGGCATTAACGTTGGTCAGGGTGGTCCAGGTTTCTCCGCAATCGCCCGACCATTGGACGGACACCATTTCATTGGTATCAAGCAAATGAGCAGACCAGACCCATGGCCACACTTGATCTTCTTGTGTTACCATCAGGGGTTGCTCATTCATCGTCCGGGCATACAATTCGATATCAATTGAACCTTTGCTCGCCTGTGCGGTATTTCCGTACATTCCTATATTGATGCGTTGTCCATTGTCCTCAGGCTCTTGGCTGTAATCTGCGGCAGGATTGCCATGATCCACGGCCCAAGAAGTTATGCCGTCGGTTGTCCAGCCGGAGTCCGTCCAGCGACCATATTCCGACAATGGATGGAAATCGCCTAAATCCAAATTGGCCAGATCGGCATTGGTGATGGCGCTGCGGAAGTCGCGATTCATTTCCAACTGCCACCGGCGCAGATCATTGGTTGCGCCAGCAAAGAACCCGCTGCCGGATTCTTCGTCACCAAAGTCATACAAGTTGTAATCCAAGATTGCTTGTGCCAGCAGTGACGTAGCCGAACCGATTGCATAGGCATAGGATCCAGGAGCGGGAATAAAGATATTATTCCGCAGGGTGTCAACTTCGGTGTTGCCCAGTTGAATCCCCGCCAGAGACGTATTGACGAATGTGAGGTTTTCCAAAATGGATGTGCGGGTGTTGCTCAAGCTAATGCCCATTTCGGCATTCCAAAAACCAGAATTACGAATGTCCGTATTTCTTGTCCCCAGCGCCTGAATACCAATGCCAACATCATGCAGGACAAGGCCAGATGCCCTGACCCCTACATTGGATTCCAACCCGATGGCCCTGTTGACGCCGCTGATTGAAAAATCTGTCAGCCGGATGCGCGATGCCTTCACATCCAGACCCATCGCTGGGTAGTTCGTCTGCCCCAATCGCACGAGTTGGGTGGCATAGGGGTCATTCGTGTTGCCACGGATCACAACATCGGCAGTTTGGTTGCCACTACGCGACCAGATTACCTTCACATCGGATGTGCTGGCATAGGTTCCGGTGTCAACATAGACCGTATCGCCGCCTTCCAAGTCATAGGCATCCAGAATGGCCTGCAATGTTGCTTTCGGCGCCGAGTTGCTCAAGCCGCTGTTGGAATCACTGCCTACTGCCGTGCAGTAGAGATCACCCAACAAGCTGGAGTCGTTTACAAAGAACTTATGAGTGTGATTACGCAACTGGAAGGGATGATCGGTTTGATCCGATGTCCCGGAGGCATCCTCGGCGACAACGCGCCAATAAGCGGCAAAGCTATCCGGGAAACCAGTCGTGTCCCACTGATATGATTCATCAGTTGCGTTTACCCCCGTAGCAATGGTGTGCCAAGCGCTGCCATCATAGTATTCCAAAGAGACGGTCTTGCCACTGGCATTGCCGGCCAACCAGCGCAGGGTCACGTTGCTTCCCTTCAATACTCCGCCATCGTTTTGGGTCACGGCAGTCAGCCAGAAATTCGTAATACTCTTGCTGGCCTCAAGAGTACGTCCATAGGCGCCAAGGTTGGGGCGGTAGCCATGGGGACCGATTTCGTCGCCTGTTCCGATTTGCGGATTGCCTGCGTCAATGGCCGGCGAGTGCTGTGGGTCAATGTCCCAATCCTTAAAAATCGGGCTCCACCGACCCATCTTGGAATTCAAGTGGAAGTCGCCAGCAGCTTCATTTTGGAATAGTGGCTCAATGGCCAAGCTGTTTGCATCGCGGCCCGAAGCGGCCTGCCAATAACCCAGTGTTTCCCATCGGCCCTCCTTGATCCCCACCCAGGCAGAATCGCGAGCCACAAAGTTGTTCCAGTCTGAAATCAATCCGCCATCGTGCCAGGCCAACACGCTATTGCTGTCACTTCCGCCAGCGACGAGAATATTGTGCCCCAACCGAAGGGTTCCTGCACCCAGTTTACCTACGGCCGTACCGCGAGTCGCAACCACTGTCGAATTGGAGACAGTAGCCCCAAGCGCATTTACAACCAAGGCAGTGGTCAAGTTATTTGTCGTGAACACGACCGAATTGAGCAAGGTAATATTGGTGCCCACCAGTGAGGCTTGTCCCCAACGCTGCTCCATGCGTTCGATTCGGTTATTGCTTCCTGAAAACGATAAGTTGCCCCGATCAAGCTGCAGCTTTTTGAATACAGCATTTTCGCCGTTAATCGTCACCGTGCCGTTGGTCACCCAGAGATTACTGGCAGTAATGGAGTCACCCAAAAATCGAACCGATTCGCCAACGAAGCCCAAGTCGCGGATATCTATGTGATTGGCTTCCATGAACATGAATGCCCCAGCAGTAAATCGATTGGTGGCCACGATCCAACTCCCCGCAGGATTAGTACTCCCGCGAACAATGACGGGGGTATTGGTCGTGCCACCGTCGGACACCTGCCAAATAATTGGACGATTGGTGTCGGTCATGTAATGGATTCCCGTGTCAATCAAAACCATATCCCCCGGTTCGATATCAATATCCTCCAGCAGCGCATTAACGGTCAGCTTGGGTGCCCGAGCGTAATATCCGGGATTAGTGTCGCTGCCAATCGCAGTCGTATAGACATCGTTGACCGTGCTCAAATCATTCACGTAATACTTGAAGGGGCTGTTTCGGAGGCCAAACGGCCGGTCGGTTGCGTCCCACACATTGGTGTCATTGAGCAGGAAAATTCGCCAATACTCTGCCGGGCTCGACGTCCAGCGCTCGGTGCCATCCACGTTGCGGAGGTCGCTCTGCCAATAGAATGCACCATCGCTTACGGTAGCCTCGCCGATTTTCAACCAATTGCCATCGTACGAATATTCCAACTGAACTTTGGTATTGGTCGGAATTAAGGAACTATAGCCCCAAGTAAGTACAGTATCACCAAAAAGGATACCGCCCGACATTGCTGTAATCGCTTGCAGCCAGCGATTAGTATTGCTCTTGCTCGCCTCTGCCGTGTTGCCATAGAGGCCGATATTCCGCCTGGTGCCGTTCGGTGCCGGCTCGCTCGTCCAGCCCGTAGTCGGTGCCCCCATGTCAATCAAAGGAGAAAATACTGGTTGGCCATTAACTGGCGGATCCTGCACCCATCCCACGCCAAGCTGATAACGACCGGCAGAGCTCTTAAGATGGAAGTCGCCAGTTGCCGCGTCGGCAAACAAAGGATCGGTGTGCAAGGAATAGCGGTCAATAGGCGCCTTGGCCCTGACCCACTGAGGTAAAGATTCATACTGCACGCCATCAATCGAAGCCATTTGGGCCCCATTGGTGAGAAAATAGGCGTTATAATTAGCCTGGATAGTGATGTTCGTTGGCGACTCATAACAATAGCTCGCCAGTCCGAAAGCACTCACTACGGAATTGGTGATCCCCAAATCAGCGCCCGAGCCCAAAGAGACGGCAGATGCTGCATTGGACCACAAAACGCAACTTTCGATCATCGCCTTGCCTTGAGCGAGAGAAATCGCACTTGCCGTGCCATGGCGAATGGATACACGGCGCAGGGTAATATCCTGCGATTTATTAAGCACCACGCCGCTTCCAAATGATTCTTGGATATCCAAAGACTCAAGAACACAGCGCGAAGATTGTTCCGCAACAGATACGCCGTTGGTGAACCCTTTGATTCGAATGTTGGCCAAGCGTACATCATGTGCCCCATAGAATTCAAACGCCGGAGCACGCATGTTAATCCCGGCTTGCACCAGAGTCCCGCCTGCAGCCAGATTGGTGCTGCCAAGTATCAGCACTTGATTGGTGCCGCTGCCGCTAGCTTTGGGCGAAATGAATACTTGGTTCGTTAGGGTATACGAACCGGTATCTACTCGAATACTGTCGCCACCCACCAGGCGATATTGTTCGAGAATGCTTTGGATCGTATCGCGAGGGCTATCCGCGCGGTAACCCAAATTTGTCTTGGCACCGGGAGCTGTTGTGTAAATGTCACCCGTCGTGTCGGTATCGTTTACATAATAAATCAACGGGGTCGGTCTGAAGGTAAAGGGCACCGTTGTTGTCCCGATAATGTTTGTATCAGTCATCAGGAAAATCCGCCACAGGGCCAGTGGCGACGGCGGGTCTGCGCTATACCACATATATGGTTGTGATCCAACCGGAATACCATTGGCCACAAAGAGCCACGTCGCTCCGCCATCAGGGGAATATTCAATCTGCACTAAATTGGTGGGACTAATCCCTCGTGACAACCAATACAAGGGCTGGCCGTATGGCGCCACGCCGCCGTCCTTCAGGGTGATGGGTAGGAGCGCGGGGTGGTTGGTGTCACTCCGTGACGCTTGTGCGGTGCCACCGTAGGCACCTAAATTGATTCTACCACCATTAGGTGCCGGTTCATTTGTAAAGTTGGAAGTTGGATTGCCCGCATCAATAGCCCAAGAAGTGTTCGTGGAGATTGCCCAAGTTCCGTTGCTATAATATCCCCCGGTGCTTTGCAGGTGGAAATCACCAGCAGCAGGATTCACGAAAAGAGGATCAATCACCACGCTGTGGGTGTCTTTGTTTTTTGTCTGCCACTCCGACAGGTTTTTATAATCTATTTTTTCGGATAAATTGGAACACAACACCCCATTCGGCGGGAAGAAATACAGATTAAAATCGCCGCCGATGCTGGCTGACTGTGCGCTCTCTACGAAGATCGCACTAGCATTAGTTGTAACCACAATACTATTTACAAGAGTCAAACCTTTATCAGTGCTTATTCCGCCTCCCCGATTCCCATAAATTGTCGCATTGATTATCGTTTCGCCGCCCTTGCTCCCTGCGCTGGCATAGGCACTGCCACCATTCCGCCATATTCGCGCATTTTGTATCGTGATGTTCGCCGAACCACTGACATAAAGCCCGTTGGTTTGATTATCCCAAAGTTCCATGCCAATCAGGACAACATTGTCGGCATTATTAATTGAGATGCCGTGCTGCGCCTGCGTGACGCGGATATCCTGAAGGCGGATATTGCGTGTATTTTGAATAGCGAATAGCTTGTTCTCGACACCTTGAAAAACTGCCCCGCCCGCACTAATATTTGTGCTCCCATAAATTCGTACAGGCATGGAAGTCGTCCCTTGATGGCGCTCGTTGATCAAAATCGGTTTCGATAAGGGATATGTGCCGGTGTCTACATAAATTATGTCACCTGGTCCGACTGGATAGTTCGCCAGTAAATCAGCCAAGCTATTCAAGGGTTGTGCGGCATTTGTGCCATACGGTGTCCCTGCACTAAATGGCAAGCCGGGCCCTGAGCACCATACATCGCCGTTTGTAGAATTGTCGTTGATGTAAAAGGTTTTCGTTCCTGGCGGGTTGTGGGGAATGGGCACATCCGTGACATCCCAGATATTGGTGTTGCCTTGGTACATGACTCGCCATTGCATTCCCAAACTTAGGGGCAGCCCACTTAAATCCCAAAGAAACTCGCGTGTGGCAGCGGGAACATTACTGGCGATTGGCTTCCACGTAACTTCATAGTCTGGAGAATAATCCAATCGGACCAGCGCGCCGTCCGGCAATCCACCAAATGTCCAGTACAACAGAGCTTCACCCGATAAGATTCCTTCTGCATTGTAGGAGATGGCCTGAACCCATGGCGGATTGGTTTGGCTCATGGATGCCTGTGCCGTATTGCCGTAGGCGCCAATGTTAATCATTCCACCATTTGGCTCCGGCTCACGATCCGCAGCATAATCTGGCGCCCCAGCATCAATCAGTGGTGAACGAACGGCATCATTCGTCCAGGTTTGTGACGCGGGGATAAAGCGACCTTTGGTGCTCTTGGGGTGGAAATCACCGGTTATTTCGTCGGCAAAGGCAGGTTCCAAGCTGTACGTGGCTGTCATCGAATGGCGATCAGAGCCGACTCTCTTGCTCCAAGTTGGCAGATCATTAAAATAGTCACTGCCACCCACTTGCAGGGCTTGTTCCGCAATGAGCGCCCCATTCCACCGGGCATAGCTATTGTAATCCCCCCTGAACCCACCGCCACCAATACTGGATGAAATCCCGTAGTTATAAATACGCCCATTGGGTCCGGAGGCATAAAGCACACTATTGGTAATCTGCAATGAACCGCTACCGACAGTAATCCCCGAATAACTGCCCCATAGCACACTGTTTTCAACACACAGATCCCCCTTGTTAAGAGCAATAGCTATCCCCCCCGTGGGGCTGGCATTTTTCCATAGCACCGAGCGAATCATCCGAGTCTCTTCACAGTCGTCAATAGTCAATCCGGTGATACGGTTATTTTCGACGCGCACACCATCCAATTCCAGTCCAATGGTTTTATATGCGGATATCCCAGTCTGTGCATTACGGATGGTCAGGTCTTTCAGGCGGATATTAACCGCGTAGTCCAAAGCAAAGACCTGCGGAGCTGAAAACGATGGCGCGATAAAGATGGTCGGGGCTACAGGGTTGGTACTGCCCTGGACGGTAATGAAATAATTGGTTCCATTCGCGCTATGCCCGGAGTCTTTTTCATTAATCTTTATCGGAGGGCTTCCTGCTAGGTAGGTACCGGCATCAACATAGATGACATCGGATGCCGCTAAATCATAAGAATCAAAGATGGCCTGCAAACTGGCTTTTGGTGTTTCTGGTGTCAGCCCATCGTTGATATCATCGCCAATGGCGGTGCAATACACATCCCCCGTCATATTTGTATCGTTTACGTAAAATGGAATCATGCCGCCATTCTTGAGCATGAAAGGCCCCGCTTGATCTCGAATGGAATAGTCATCCAGTGACGTAATACGCCACCACGCCCGTGCGGAACGGCCATAAGGCACGCTGTTCCACTTATAGGAGCCGGATTCTGCGGGCCAACCACTGACAATATTGGACCAAGTTACGCCTGCATCAGATGAATACTCCAAAAGCACGCTGTGGTTGGTAGCAGCCCCAATTGCTGACCATTGTAAAACGATGTCTTTTTCGACTTGTCCCCCTTCTGTGGGGAACACACAGGTTAATATCCCATTGGAAGGTGTCTTACTAGCTTCGGTGGTACCCCCGTAAAGGCCGATATTTACCCGGGTGCCATTGGGGAGAGGCTCCACGGTCCAACCCAAGGACCTTGGGTCTCCAGCATCAATCATCGGTGATGATACCGGATCGGTCACCCATCCCGTCCCGGGCTGGTAGCGACCGCCCGCACTCTTTAAGTGAAAATCGTAACCCGGTTCAGCCAATAAGGGGTCTTGCGCCAATGAATGCGTGTCAGCACCCAAATCCGCAGCCCATTTCGAGAGGAAGGCATAGACATTGGTCCGCGCGCTGCTGCTCGCACCAGTCTGCAAAGCGCCTATGGCGGCATTTGGATGGCCAACAAACAGGTTGTTGTAGTCACCAGAATAGCCGGTCAGTGGTTTATCTGCGTGCCAATAGATACCATAAGAATTGGGCCTGGTTATCCCGACAATGCTGTTGCTGACATGCGCATAACCTTGCGCCAAATAGCACCCTGCCCGATTGCCCCAGAATACGCTGGATTGTATATCCACCGTTCCCATCTCGACTGCTGCCACATAAACACCGGCGTTTTGATTGCCAACAAACGTTGAGTGACGGACCTGCATGCTTGATGAATCAACGGACGAAATACCATTCGCACAATTACGCATTTCCAGCCATTCGACAGCAATCATCCGGCTATCTTGCGCGTATATCCCGTTCGATGCGTTGAGAATTCCAAGATGCGCCAATCGGATGCCATAAGTGTTTTTCAACTCAAACGCATTGACGGTTGGATCTGTCATGACGAATAGACTGCCCCCAGCCAAGGCATTTGTACTGCCAATCACATTAACCTGACGATCGGCGGCCTGAATAAAATCTCCTGCGTCCAAATCGCCAAACACGGTTGGTTGTGACATACTATATGTGCCGGTATCAACATATATGGTATCACCCGGCTCCAGGTTATAGCTGTCAATTATCTCCGCCACCCACCGTTTGGGGCTATCCGGAGAAATGCCGGTATTCGTTGAGTTGCCTAATGCGGTGCAGTAGACATCGCCATCAGCGTGATCGTCATTAACGTAATAGGTAATAGCGCTGTGATGAATCACAAAAGGCCGCGCACTGATTGCCGTCACCATCGGCTCATCCAGATCCGTAACTTTCCACCGGCCAAGTGGCGAGGATGCCAAACTTGAGCTGTTCCATTTAACACCGCCGAGTGTGGCTGACACACTAGGGACTACCAAATGCCAAGTCTCCCCGTCGTCATTTGAGACCTCCACCCGCACCGTGTGCCCGGTCGCCATCCCAGTAGCTAACCAATTCAAGGCAACAGGCCCGGTAACAACACCACCGTGATTAAGCGTAAGTAAACATAAAGCTGAATTTGTTTCAGACTTTGATGCCAAAGAGGTCCCGCCATAAAGGCCAACATTAAGTCGCTGTCCATTGGGTGCGGGCTCATTGGTCCACGTTTTTGCGCTTGGCTCACCCATATCAATCAGCGGTGAAGTTTGCGCATCATTGGTCCATGACCCGGCAATCGGATTCCAGCGGCCAGCCCGGCTCTTTAAATGGAAGATTCGATTCGACGGATTAACGAGGAGTGGATCGCCATCATAGGAGTGAAGGTCATTACTAGAACTGGTAGCCCAAGCGCCAACGGTCTCATAGACCAAAGGATAACGGCTCCGATCCCCTCCCTGCATCCGCCGCGCCACCCGTCCATGTGTGCCGAGCCATAAAGCGTTATAATCTGCCACCAAATTGGCTGTATCCGCCAAATCGTATATGTAATTTTCCCCGGTAATGTTCATGATGTTATTCATTACAGTGGCCCGGTGTAGTTCAGAGATTTTAATTGCGCTCTGGCCAAGATTCCACAACACGTTATTATTTATGACCGGAAATACTGTATTAGTAGATCTGTCCCAATTGTCTACAACCACTCCAGTGTTGGCATCCACCACTACGCAATGTTCCACGCGCAAGTTGTTTCCCGAGTTCAAGCGCACACCGACGTCGCCCCCCCCCACCGCGCACCATTCCAAAGCAACATCCCGCGCCTGATTGAGAGCAAAGGCGGTTCGTGTGGTGTTGGAAACCACGATATTGCGTAAAACCACCCCAATGACATAATCTGCCTGCAGCCCCACACTATTGTAATTTCGCTGCAGTACCGTGCCGCCCATCAATGAAGACGTACTTCCTTGGAAAACAACGGGAGGGACGTTTAACGCACCCGCGGAGTCGGCCTGGGTGATTCGCCACGGATCCACACCCGTGGCATAAACTCCGGTGTCAATGTAAACAACATCACCACTTTCCAGATCGTATTTGGCCAAGAGTGCATTGAGATCAGCCATTGGCGCATTGCTCGATAGCCCGCTATTTGCGCCCTGGCCGATGGCCGTACAATACACATCACCGATCGTGCTGCCGTCATTGACATAAAAATAGAACGGTGCATTGCGCACGGAGAATACCTTGTCACTTTGGGTACTGCTGCCATCACTACCTTCAATTTTAAGTTTGGCCTGAACCGATTGTTCGCTCGCCGTTGAGTCCCAGTTCCACACGCCAGAGTTGGCCGCAAGCCCATTGGTTAACAATGACCATGTTCCCCCTCCATCCGCTGAATAGTAAATGGAAATGGTGCCGTTAGTGATCTGACCCCGGGCATTCCATTGAATCGGCACGTTGTTGCCAGAAGCGCGCCCGCCATCATTGAACGTAATGAGTGTCAAGGCGCTATTGGTTGGGGTTTTGGAAGCTTGTGCCGTGTTGCCATAACGCCCGATGTTAACTCGTGCGCCATTCGGCTCGGGTTCTGTGCAGGCGAGGCTCGGCGTGCCGGCATCAATCAGGGGTGAGGTCACAGCATCATTTGTCCATTGATTTGCGGCGGGGACCCAGCGGCCAGCGGAGCTCATTAAGTGGAAATCGCCGGCGGCGGCATCAACAAACAGTGGGGAGTGCGACAAAGAATGTGAATCATAAAACCCATTGGTGCCCACCCAACTCCCGACAGAATCATATTCGCGAGCAAAGCCACCTGTATAGGAAAGTGCCGCCAAACCACCATTGCCCAAGTAAATATTGTTGTAGTCAGAAACCAGGGTTCCATTTAACAGATAAGCCGGAACTCGAATTCCGAAAGAACCAATAATACAATTGCTGATCGTTGTGTAAGCGTCATTGTAAGCTGAGTTTGCCCCGCCTTGTTGCAACTGATTATTTACGACAACCTGAGCGGACACATTGGACCACACGACGCCAAATTCCAATGTTGTCCCGTAAGAGGCCTCGCAAACCACGCCATTCGTTTGCGCCCCAGTGACAGCAAAGTTCCGTACCAGAATATTGGAGCTTTGTGAGATCGTAATTCCGCTACCTACATTGCCCAATATATCAACATTCTGCAGGCTGATATCCTCAGAGGCGGAAACCATTGCGGCACCCGCCATCATGTTTTCAAATCGTAAATGTTCCAGCTTAAGTCCGCGTGTATTCACCAAGTTCAGGCCATTTTGGGTAAAGACAGACCCCGCAGCGTTGGTACTACCCCGAATCACCACGGGCTCGGCTATTTCACCGCGGTCCATATATCCAATGATGACCGGGGTGGAGTTGGTATATATCCCCGTATCAATGAGAATCAAGTCCCCAGGCCTAACGTCGTAAGTTGTCAAGACTGCTGCCAAGGAAGGCAAGGGTGATGACGGATGCAACCCCGAATTGGTTATCGCACCAATCGCGGTTGTATAGATATCGCCATTGGTTGCCGCGTCATTGACATAGAAAGTCCAAGGGGCATTGCGCACCATGAAATCTCTTTCTGATGCGGTCACCCACGTACTTTGACTTTGACTTTGGACACGCCAACGACAGGCCGTGAGCGGAGGCAAGCTGGTCGTGTCCCATTCATGGAAACCGACCAACCCAGTGCTGACGCCGATATTCTGCCACGATGCGCCACTATTGGTTGAAAGTTGTACATTCACACGATGGCTGGGATTGGTTACCGCCCCGCGGGCGATCCAGCGTAGTCTTTGAGTGCCGCTGGCCGTACCCCCTTGATTGAGCGTTAAGAGCACAAAACTCCCATTGGTAGGCGACCGACTTGCCGCAGGAGTCCCGCCATATATGCCAATATTGGCCCGGCTGCCATTGGGCTCTCCTTCGGCGGCCCAAGGCAAGGCGGGATCTGCGGAATCAATCAGCGGCGACGTTTCCGCATCCAGCACATAGTCCTGAGTCGTGGGATCGTAGCGTCCAGCCTGACTGCGTGGATACAAATTGCCTGTCACCAAATTAGCAAATAACGGGTCGGCCATAAATGAGTTCGATTGGCCTTGTGTCCATTCCTGCCATTCAGTCAGATCACGAAACTGAATAGTTTGCACGCCAAATACGCTCCCTCCCCGAGGAGTCTTGGCAAAAATAGTATTGGCATGGGGCTGATGAAAGAGATTGTAGTCACCCGCCACGGTTCCGGCGCCAAGTCGGAAAATTTCGTGAGCGGGGCTGTTGGCAATCAAGGCGCTGTTGCTAACATATAAGCAGCCGGACTCGACTCCGATCAACGTGCCTGTTGTCAACGCAATCCCATTGCTGGCAGGCAACGGTGACAACACGCCCTGACTCCAGAAGTTTGTGACCGGCGCAATTTGCTGGGACATAATCGGAGCCATATAAAACCCGGTTTGTGAAAAATTCAGCGCCGCACAGCGGATGAATTCGTTCTCCCCGGACTGTACACTGATGACAAATGCATTGACCGCCGCATTCATGGAACGGACCCCAACAAACCGATTTGAGCTTGACCGGTTCAGAACCAAGCCTTGACTCCCGCCATGCAGGCGGATATCGCGCAGTTCGATATTGCTTGAATTCAAAATTTCCAAGATTGTGCCGGATGCATTTGTGAAGACAGTTCCTCCCGCCGCCTCGTTTGTACTGCCTTGAATGATCAGGCGGTTGGTTGGGGCTATCGCCGAGATGGCAATGGTCAATGGTGCGGTGCGTGGGTACACACCAGTATCAACATACACCGTGTCGCCATGTTCCACTTTGTAGCGGCTGAGCAAGGTTGCCAGCGAGTTCAACGGCGCTGCCGCGCTTAAACCCGAATTGGTCGCACGTCCCGGGCCGGTGCAATACACGTCCCCGACAGTGCTGTTGTCGTTAACATAATACGCTACCGGGTCATTTTTGATGGCGAAGAGCGTCTCGGTTTGTCCACACACGGAACTATTGGTTGTGCATACGCGCCAAACCCCTTGCGCAGTACTTAGGTAATTGGTGGTTGCCCAGGGTAAGCCGGTTCCACCCATGTCGGCATACACATTGGTGGCAATATTGGACCATGTCGCCCCCCCATCGGCAGAAAACTGGACATTAACGGGGGCGTTATTCGAGACACCATTCCAAGACCAATACAGATTTACCGTGCCCCGCAGAGTGCCACCATCAGATACGGTAATCGGAACCAACGCACCGCCGCCAGGGCTCTTACTTGCCTCGCCAGTATTCCCATGCAGTCCAATGTTGATTCGACTCCCGTTGGGGCTGGGCTCATTGGTAAAGGCGAAAGCGGGGGCCCCCATGTCAATCAGGCGGGAGGTGGACGTATCATTCGTCCAACTACCGTTAATCGGATTGTATCTCCCATACTCGCTTAACAGATGGAAATCGTACGTCCCGGCATTCGCAAAAAGAGGCTCATACCCCAAGCTCCGCGAATCATTGGAAAAACTGGTGCGGATTTGCCAGTCAATCAAGAAGCGATCTGGCAGTCGGTCCTCGTTCCCGGACACAAAGGCGCCATCCGTTGCGCGGATATTGTTATAATCGGAAGACAAGGTGCCCCCGCCCCCCCAATATACATAGCGGCGGTCGCCACTCGCCAATATAATGCTGTTTTTAACGTCCAAGTCACCGCCCTTGCGCAGAATGGCCGCGTAATCATTATTCCGCAATAAGCTGTTGTGAACTCGGATAGTTGAGCCTGTTAAAGTTTGGAGGCCCGCCGTCAAGCTGTTCTCGATAATGGAATGTGAAACCGTCAGGTCTGCGCCAGACCCAGCGAAAATACCGTTCGTCACGCAATGGCTCACGCGCCCTTTGTTCCACAAAATTCCCTGACTGTTTTGTTCATAAATCCCGATAAAGGCATTGGAAACCACCAGCCCAGAAAATTCAATTCCGCGGGCATTTACCAACTGAATGACATAGCTTCCTGAGCCCCGGCTCGTTCGCGCCAAAATGGCACCGGTATAGGGCTTATTCAACGGGCCGGTCACGCGGATGGGCTGGCTGGTGGTGCCGGAATTTTTCAGGCTGATCGAAATCGCAGCGGGTTCCAGATAGACCGCCGGATCCACCCAAATGCTATCGCCAGGCTCAAGGTCAAATCGTTCAAACACGACGCGCAACGAATCCAGCGGCGCGTTTGATGTGGCCATCCAATTGTCCGGCCGACCGGCTGCCGTCGTGTACACGGCCTCGTTGGTATAAATGCCATTCACATACAGATTCAAGGGTTGGTTGCGGATAGCAAAGAAGTTGGAAGAGCCACTCCAAACATTGGTTCGTTGCAGGCCGGTCACCCGCCACACCCCCGCGGGTGTGTCTGGCAAGTCGGCCACGTTCCAAGTAGCCTCGCCATTGGTCGCAGCCACCCCGGAGGCCACCGTTTGGGTCCAGGAGCGCCCGCCATCAACCGACACCTCCACCTTGACTGTTTCATTGGATAACTCGCCACCCGCAATCCATCGCAATGTGAAGGTTCCATTGGTTACATAGCCGGCATCACCAAAGGAAATAGCTTTCAGCCATGGACTGACTCGGGCACTACTTGCCTGCGCGCTCCCGCCGAAAACACCAATATTCACACGCCCACCATTCGGGGCCGGCTCCGCAGAGAAATCGCTGGCTGGGTTGCCGGCATCCAGCAGTGGCGAAGACACCGGGTCTGTGGTCCGTTGGCCATTGGGCATAATTCGACCCAACGCTTGTTCGGTTAGCAAATGGTAATCAAACGCATCCGGATCCGCCATGAGAGGATTGTTGGCGATGCTATGCACGTCTTGGTCGTTGGCCAGGTACTGCCATGCCACCAGGCTATCTGCGCGCGCACCCGTTGTCCGGTTGATCCCCACCCGCGTATTCGGCCCAGCATGGATTCCGTTATAATCCATGGTGACTGTGGGGGAATTGCTCGGCACAGAGTACAGGGCGGCGCCGAAATTGGTGGATGCCAAAATACTGTTTTCCAACAGCAGCCCGACCTGAGTGCCGAGATAAACCGCATTATTCGTGTTCTGCCAAAACAAGCTGTGGTTCACGACTATGTTTGTGGCCTGTTGTAAGGAGATTCCGATTCCTCCGCCATGTGCCACACACCGGGTCACAGTGACGGAACGCGCATTGTTGGCCAGCTCAAATGCGGTTTGTCCGGCCCCGCGCACCTCCACGCCTTCCAGCCTGATGTTCAGAGCATTGGATACCATTACGCCCCGCGAAGCATTACTGACCACTATATCTCGCAAAATAATGTTGGATGCCGCACCCGAAATATTAAACGCCAGCGGCCGTTGCGGAATGGCTGGTGACCTGAACAGGCTGCCGCCGGCGAGACGATTGGTGCTGCCGATGATGAATACAGGGTTCGTTGCGCCGCCGGAGTCTTGCGCGGTAATCAGCACGGTATTTGTGGCAGTATAAACACCCGTATCAATATAGACCCGGTCTCCTGGGCCAATTTTATACGTATTGATCAACGTATGCAGCGATTGCATGGGCGCGCCGGGACTTACGCCCAAGTTGCTGTCGCTCCCCGGCGCAGTGCAATAGACATCGCCATTGGTCGAGGCATCGTTCACATAAAACGCATAGGCCCCATTCCGGTAGTGAAAGTTCGTGGGCGACTGGCTGCTGACGCTTGGGGTGGCGTTGTCCAGCGTGACTTTCCACATGGCGTACAAGGCGGAATAGTCGTTTGAAGAAGTGTTTTGATAGAAATAGGCGCCGTTGGTGGCCATCTGGTTAGTGGCCAGCGTCTCCCAGCTCACCCCATTATCCCGCGAAAGCCACAACGTCACCGTTGCGCTGGGATCAAAGTTCGCTCCATTCCACCGCAGCCATGATCCCGCTTGCGCATCAAGAGTGCCCCCGTCCGTATAGCTGCGGATTTGCAGCCAGGCATTCGTCCGGCTTTTGCTGGCTTGGGCCGTGTTTCCGTGCAAACCGACATTCAAGCGTGAGCCGTTGGGGACCGGTTCATTGGTATAAATCGCGCTGGGATCGCCCAAGTCAATGCCGGGGGAATGCACAGCATCATTGGTCTCAAAAAGGCCGGTGGCCGGGTTATACCGTCCCATCACGCTCTTAAGATGGAAGTCCCCCCCCGCAGCATTGGCAAAGACGGGGTCCGCATAAAGACTATTGGTCCAATATCCTGCATTTTGGAAATCAGTAAAGGCCTGATAGCTCAGCCCCACGCCTACGTTCCAAACCAGATTGAAATCGCCCGGAATAATCTGACTTCCAAACAAGGTGGTCCCGTTGCCCAGAATGCTGTTGGATACCGAAAGCGTTGCGTTGGTGGGTGCGAAAACCAACGTAGGACTGCCCCACATGACGCCATTTCGCCACACATTCGCCCCGCTCCCACTGCCGTTAAAGGCCCGCTGTGTGTTATCCGCCGCCACGCAATTCTCAAAAGTGTGCGCGGCACCATTGATGACAACACCATGCGTGTTACCAATAAACTGCAACCCGCGCAGGACAATATTGCTCACCCCGCCATTCAGACCGGCGGCTCCGCCAGTCAGCTTCAGGTTTTCAATCTCCAAATAGCTTGCACCGGCGAGGTCCAGCACATTAGCCCCTATGTTCCCGCGATTGAAAACGGAGCCTTTCGGACTGCCGATGATTTTGACCGGCTTGCCGGCCACCCCCGAATCAAAACCGCCAATAGTAATCGTCACATTCGTCGCATAATCACCCGTGTCCACGTACACGGTATCGCCTCCGCGCAACTGATAACGGTTCACTACCGACTGCAAGCTGCGCAGCGGCCGCGATGACGCCGCGCCGTCATTGGTGGAACTCCCCAGTGCGGAACAGTACACATCGTTATCGGTGCTATTGTCATTCACGTAAAAATTGAACACCACATTGGTGGAGCGCCGCACGCTGAACACCTTGGCATTGGTCGAGGCCACCCCCGAGTTGGTATGCACCACGCGCCATAACACGGCCGGATAGTCAAAATCAGGCGCCCAAGTGTAGCTCTCATTTGTTGCCGTCACCCCGGTGGCAATACTCTCCCAACTCACCCCATTGTTCGTCGTGTACTGCAAATTGACTGTGGCATTGGTCCCCAGATTCCCCCCCACCCACTCCACGCGGCTCGTCCCAATCAGTGTGCCCCCGTCGTTGAAACTCATTGCGAATAGCCATGGATCCGTCCGGCTCTTGCTCGCCTCCGCTGTCCCCCCGTACAAGCCGACGTTGACCCGCCCGCCGTTCGGATCGGGCTCGGCTCCGACGCTGGCCGCCGGAGCGCCGAAATCGATCGCCGGACTGTACCCCGCCGCCGGATTCGTCACCCATCCGCCCCCATTCGTGACATACCCCGCCGCGCTCAGCAAATGGAAGTCGCGCGCGGCGGCATTAACGAAAAGCGGATCGGCCACCGTGTTGCCGACCCAATTGGTGTTGATGCGCTGGACGTCGCCCAACGTTTCCGCGGATGAACCAAAAACAGTCGTATACGAGAAGACGTTATTCACCATCCTACTCGGGATGCTGTCTGCCGTGGACAAGATCCGGGGGGCGACCAGAATGGAATTGACGACATTGGAAAAGGAATTGGGCTTTGGATAAAACGGAATGTTGTTGACTGAACCCAGAATGCAATGCTCGATATAGTTTCCTACGGACGCCGTTTGAAAAGCCACCCCGCCATAACTAATTGGGTAAAACAGGCATCGGCGGAAGGCATTACTGTTGTCCAAACCCAAGGATTGAACCCCGTTATCGGAATTGGAAATGGCGTTGATCCGGAAGAATTCATTGAACGACGCCCCGTTCAAGCCGATCCCAACGGTCCCGCCGACGATCTGGAGGTCGCGAAACTCCAGATATCGCCCCCTGATTTCCAATATCATTCCACTTGCCGCCGTCAACGTCGTCCCGCCGGCGGCCAGATTGGTGCTCCCCTGGAACAAAATACGATTTTCCACCGCACCAATGACAGTGGTGCCGATCACGACATTGGTCGGATAGGTTCCCGTGTCGATGTAGACGATGTCGCCCGCCGCCAATGCCACCGTCCCGATCAGATTGCCCAAAGTAGCCTTGGGTGAGCCTGGCGTGGTTCCGGAATTTGCATCGTTGCCCCCCGCCGTTGTGTAGACGTCGTTCACCGCATCATAGGTGTCGTTGACATAGTAGGGAACGGCCTGGACCGCCCCTGCCCATCCCGCCGCCAGACACACGATGGCCCACTTCATCCAAATCCGCGATTTCATATCGTCCATCCTCGCAGGGAACGCCTTGCGCAAACCGGTTTTCCGCACACGTCGCCTTAATTTGAATATAATATAAGCCCCCCCCATTTGGCAAGCCAATGGCCCGTCTTTTTAAAGCTTCACCCCACCCTGAATGGCCGCCTGATCTCCGGCCACGGCCCCGTCCCCCCAACGTCCGCACACAAACCTTCAAATCCTGCGCGCCACGGCCTGCGGCAACCCCGCCTTGACGACGTAGGGCCAGGTGGCCCGCGCCAGCAACCGTTTTCCCAACCCATACCGAACCATCATGCGCAGCCCCCGGCTGTTGCGCCCCCGCCACGTCTCTTCGATGTGCTCTTCCCAGCACCGCAACACGCGATCCCGCGCAAGAGCCAATTCGGCGGCCGGAGTTCGGCTTTCGGCCAGCGAATCCAGAATGCGCAGCCGATAGACGAAAGCCAGCACGATCTGTTCATCGCGCAAAACGCTCGCCTGCCCCGGATGCCAGCGGTACTGCGCCGTGGGTTCGGGACTAGCCATGGCCTCGGCGATCCGGCCCGCCCGGATCACGTAATCCATGTCTTCCCCCTGCTGGATGCGGCGGCCTTTGGGACCGATATACACCGACTCGTCCATCCCCCCGATGGCGTCGTGGAGGGATCGGCGGATCATCAGGCCGGAAGGCACGCACGGAAGGTTGCGCAGCAGGTCGAAAAAACAGTTGCGCGGCTGCGCGAACTGCGCCAAGGAGCCCGGCCATTGCCCGGTTTTCTCCCCGAAAAACTCGACGGGCGAAAACGCGAAGCCGACGCGGGGATTCGCGTCCAGCAACGCCCCGAGATTCGCCAGATGGTTCGGCCGCCATTTGTCGTCCGCATCCAGATAGGCGACGTATTCGCCGCGGGACGCCTGGACCCCCCGGTTCCGGCTCGCGCCGACTCCCAGATTCTCGGAATTCTGAATCAGTCGCACCGGGGATCCGCATGCCCGCGCGGCCGCCGCCGTGCCATCCGCGCTCCCGTCGTCCACCACGATGATCTCCGCCGCCGGCCGCGTCTGGACCAGCGCCGATGCGAGCGCCTCGCCGATGAATTTTCCGGCGTTGTACGCGGGAATGACGACGGAAATGCGCTTCACGGCAAAGCAAGCAGCAGTATGGTTTATAGGTTGCACTTAAACGGAGTCATGCACGGCATATAGTACGGTTTCCCATTGCCAGCTATGGTGACCGATATAGAACCTGTAACCGGGAACTTGCTGGCGAATCCATGCCGGAATCTCCCATAGGTCTTTGGGTTTGTGATAGATGCTGATCTGAAGCTTGGGCTGATATTTTCGCAGGCTCTGCAACGCACCGCGCAAAATGGGCATCTCATATCCCTCCGTGTCCATTTTGATCAAGTTAACGCGCGCGAGGCCCTGTTCGCGGACGAAATCGTCAAGAGTCCGAACCACCACTTCGATCCGCCCCAAGGCGTTTGTCTTATCACTCCGTGACATGTCAACATGTGACTGCCCGCAATTGTCCAAGATAAAAGGCTGGGATCCCCGCTCCTGCCCCAATGCCACAGGTAAAATAGAAACATTCCGGCATGAGTCGATTGCCTGTTGACATTCCGAAAGGACATGCGGGGCGGGCTCGAATGCATATACATGCCCAGTCGGCCCGACCGCTTGTGAAAATATTCGGGTGTGTTCGCCTTTTTCCGCCCCGGCTTCGACAACAATATCACCCTCAATTGCACAAACACGGGGATGTTCGTACTGGCGATAACTTGGCAAGTACACGTAATCCGTATCACCCGTTAAACGCTGCTGGAGAATTGACAATATTGTTCTTCGAGAATCATCATCCTGCATGGATTCAACAAGTGCAACAAGATCTGCCTTGTTGGCCCGAAATTCATCTTGGTCCAGGCGCCAGCATTTTCCATACTCAGGATCTTGGACAAACCAGACTCGGCGCATTCCCAATCGTGCCAGACGAAATGCCATCCATTGCAGTATACTTGGAGCGCCGAAGAGGCACCACTGTGTCTCGTGGAATTTTGCAGAACCCACGCACTCGTCTAGCATGAAAACATATGGCCCTCCAACCATCCGCAATATACGAGAGGAAACTAGTTTCAGGCGGTAGCGCTGACTCCAAGCCGTATCTGGCAATAAGAAGCTGGAAATCGGACCTGACCAGCCAGCTTTGACATGCCGCCACGCTCGAACTAATTGGTGCAGGGAACAAAAGATGCCTACGGGGCGTCGGGGATCCAATCCGCGGGGAAACAGCTCTCGTTCCTTAGAAAGCGTACAAATTTGTGCAAGCAAATCCATATTGTTCTCTTTTACAAATGATTCTTCTGAAATTAAAGTTTCGTTTGTTGTCATTCCGTATTTCATCTTCTGCTGCGAATTAGGGCTACATCCTCCATCCAAGTATCCGTGCCTTCCATACGCGCAGCCACCGCCGGAATCTCTTCCGGAGGGGATCGTTTTTCCACGGCGCAAACGGAACGGAATTCCGCCAGGCCGTCCGATGCAAATAGGCAAAAAAGCGATCAGCCCCGTACGCGGGGCCAGGGCGCAGCCACGGCTTGTTGGGTCCCCAGAAATGGATCATCCGCGGATTTCGATAGGTCTGCTTGCGCCGCTCTCCGTCCTCGCCCACAAACGTCCCCGCCGGGAGGTCGTAGAACAGCCAAGAGACGTTCCATGCGGGACCGATGATATGGAATTCGCCCTTTAGCATGATATTCATGGCCTCCTGCTCTGCCCAGTGGATGCGGTCCGGATGATCCTGTAATAATCCTAATGTCCGCTCTCCGGTATTCTTGCTCTTCCATAGGTCCAAATCGATCACCATCAAACCATTATTAAAATATGGGGTTTGGGCGTTCATGCCCCAAAAATCGGCCTCCGGCACAAGGCTGACAGTTCCCTCGCGCTCATACATGGGATCTAGAACCGCACCTAATACCTTGCCCCCCAAATCCAGCTCCCATAATTCCCCAATGTCGCGCAGCACGAGCGTGTCGGCATCGATATAGACCACACGATGTATTCTCGCAGGGAGCAATTCGGCCAGCAATAGCCGGGCGTATATGGATCTCGAAAACCATCCGAACTCCTTCAGACCGCCCAATCTATTCATAGGCACTGGTATGAAATGAATCCGCATGACAACCGCCGGCAAGGATTTTAGAATCCTGCGCTTGTTCAACGCCGAAATGCCACAATCCAGAACATAGACATGGACACGCAGGGTCCATTCTAAATTATCGGCCAGCGACCGCAACATGACCGTCAGCGGCAAGGCGTAATTGTCGTCGGCGGTCGATACTATGACCGGACAACATGTGCTGTCCTTCGCACATGCCCCCGGCCTTCTCATCATGAAGTCGACGATCATTTTTTCAGGCCGTTGTATATTACTGCCATTCATAATTAAACTGCCCGACGGGCCTTGTTTCGGCCATAATTTGTTTGTTGTTAATATTGATGATGAACACGGCGTTGCTAACCTAGCCTGTGATCGGTCCGCCGATCACGGAGTTTGGCCTCGAACGAGCCGGCTCTTGAATTGTCTGATGGCCTCGCGGACCAAGGCAACGGCTTGGCCAGCTTGAAACCGGGCCGTCAGTTCCCTGTCGAATGAGGTTCCATCCGTCATCCGGAAGGTTGCATGGATAACCGCGCGAGCAGCCACATACAAGCGAAATCCGCGGGCCCAGCCGTCGAGAATCTGCCGAAACCCCCAGCGTTCGACGTCGTGCCGCCTGGTTTTCTCCAATTCATGGCTCGCCAGTCCCGCCCCATAGAATCGCGCCCGCAAATACTTGCGGTCCATCCGGGAAGCCGGAATCAGATGCCGGACGACGGCCGCCGGCTCATACAGGATGGCGCCCCCGGATTTTTCAATCCGCAGGAGCAATTCGGATTCTTCCGCAGGAATCAGTTTGTTTCCGCTGTACCCCAAATCCTCCCGGAAGAGACCGACCCGGGCAAAAACGGCACGCCGGAAAGCGATGTTGGCGCCATGCGGATATTCGCCCTGGGAAACGCGGTGCCGCTCGAACGTAGATACATGTGGCGCAAATACAAGCTCGATCCGGGCACTCCACCACGGAGGCGGGGCCTGTTCATATGCCGGAACGACCGCCCCGCCCACGACTTGTATTTCCGCCGCGCCGAATCCAGCGACGATCGCCTGCAACCAGCCGGGTTCGGGAATGGCGTCGTCATCAAGAAAAACGATGAAGTCCCCGATCGTTTCCGCAATGGCCCGGTTGCGGGCGCGGGACAAGCCGGGAACTTCCTCGCGAATGCACCGGACCGGCTCGCAGGTTCCGCGACCGAACCGCGCCGCAATCATTTCGGACGTTCCGTCCGTGGAGCCATTGTCCACCACGAGAACGTCGAATGCCCCGGACGACACTTTCTGCGCGAGGACCGATTCGATGGTCGGCCCCAGATACTTCACGCGGTTGCGCGTGCAGATGCAGACCGTAAAGCTCGGGTTGCCGTTGTTTTGATCGCCGCTCATGCCTGGCCCCATTGCAACCAACCGGCCAGCCCCTCCGCGAGATGGGCGGCCTGTTTTTCCCGGACGGACTCGGTAAAATGAACATGGTCGCAGTAGACGTCCGCCCCTAGGCTCTTCGTGAACCCGTAGAGATCGACGACGGGCACGTCGTGCGCCTGCATGATTTGCGCGGCCGCCGCATTGTACGCGACACAATCCCGATCGAAGCGCGCAAAGTCCTTCATGTGGGCCCGGTGACGCTCATCATCCACGGGCGTGGTGGCCACCCAAACCATGCGCGTCCGCGAGCGCGCGAAGATCTCCACGACCGCTTCCAGATTCTCCCGGTAAAGCGCCAACGGCACCTGGCAATCTCCGTCGGCCACCTTCCGCTTGACGTCATGCAGCCCGCAATTGACCAGCGCCAGATCCGCCCGGCAAACGTCCAGCAATCGAGTGGTCCGCAGCCGGTCCAGAACCATGGTGGAATCTCCCCAGTTCGTCCCCAACGGGACGTCCAGATTCGCCAAAGCGTCCGCACCGCCTTCCTTCGTCACGCATTCGATGCGGTCCCGCAGGAAAGCTTCGAGATAGGGGGCGTAGTGGACGGAGATGCTGTCGCCGATGACGAGCAACCTCGGCCGCGGCCGCCCGGCTTTTCTGCGCGTGGCCTGGCCGATCCATTTCCACAATCCCGTTGTCCAAATGTCGTTCATCTTTCGTGGTATTCGCGTGTTTCGCAGTAGATCCGGCTGTCCGGCCGTGATTCCCGTTGACCTGGCGTGCTCAGCTCATTCCACCAGCTCCACTCCGTCCACGCCCTCAAGCCAAGTCTTGTAAAAGGACGATATTTTCCCGTCGAGGTTGTCCGCGATCTGCACGTCCTTGTCCAGCAGGATGGCGAGAATGGCGGCATGCAGCCGCGTCGCATGAACGGTGCGATAGCCCCCGAGAAAAGCCGCGCCCTGCCGGATCAATAGCCGCCGGCCGACTTGATGGTAGAACCAATCGCTCAGCTTGACGACGACGTCCGAAATCCGCCAGACCCCCCGCCGCTGCCGCGCCTGGCGCCCCCAATCGAGCATGTCGTTGTACAGGATCCAATGCCATGGCGCCTGTACCAGGCTCGGCCAATCGGCGACGGTCGTTCCGACGGCCGCCGCCGGGGCCATCCCGTGGTCCGGCGTCCATTCCTTGTCCGTTCGCTTCACGTACAGCGCGCCCTGCCCGGCCCCCGCCGCCCGTCTTCTCAAGGTGCGGGGATCGACGAAAAAAGCCATGTCCGGAACCAGCAGGATCCGGTTCTTGAAATTCCGGACCAGCCGTTCATGCGACGCCGAATCCCGGGCGCAAATCGTGAGGTTCGGATGCGCGGCCAGCGCGGCGGCGTCGCGCCGCATCAGAGCAGGATCGTCATACCAGCAGGACACGGGCATCACGAGCGTGGGATTGCCGGGATGGCGCCGAATGATGCCCAGACGTTCTTCTTGGACTTCCCGCCACAAATCGCCGAAATTGCCGCCCCCCTGGAGCACGATCAAGGTGCCGGCCTGAATCCGCCATTCATCTCGATAGCGGTAGCCCGCGTTGAGGCACTTCCGCCCCGTTGCCTCCAGGAACTGCCGCGTCCCCTCCCAGATCAGGATGTCGCCCACGTTCAGGTAGTACGGCAGGCCCATCAGCGCGTAGTCCCGATCGATCAAGCTATCCAGCTGCTCCGAGATATGCTTTCGCAACTGCTGGATTTTTTCGGCGCGAGTCATGGCTTGCGGCCCGCGGCGCGCGGAATGCGCGCCGCCAGCGCCTGTACCTTGCGCCGAAGCCGCGAGGAGTCCCACGCCCGGGCCAGTTCAACCCGTTGTTTTTCCAGCCAACCCCACTCCCGGTGGTCGTCGCCGAGCTTTTCGCCGAGGAAACTCTTCATGCGGGGCGTCAGCCACTCGGATCCATCCTCGCAGACTCGGTTCCGCATCTCCGCAAAAGGCGGCGTCGGAATCGAGGGCACCAGCCCCAGCGTCATGAACACGTGCGCATTGTAGCAATGCGGCAAGGAGCAATGGGGCCCCACCGGAAAGAAGCGGATGGGGCGCTCCAGGTCCGCGTAGATGTTCTGGATCGGCTTCTCGCAATAGCACTGTTTGAGATCGCCCGTCACCAGGTTGAGAAACCCCGACCAAAGTCCCGCATAGCAGAACTCGCGCCGTTTTTCTCCGAAAACGCTCATCTTGAACCGGAACAGGTCCGAGTCGAATCGACTCCAAATCTCCCGGTATTCGGCCGGCGAATGGCGAGTCAGGATGGTCAACTCCGGGCTGGTTTCGTCGCGCGCCACCGTCACGTGGCAGGGGGCGCCCACCCGGGCCCGGCACAACGCCATGGCGTCGTCGATATGGGGAATCATCTCGTCGCTGGGCGTCAGCTCGACGGAAAATGAGCCGCCGGCTTTCCGGATCTTCTGGACGTTGCCGAAAAACAAGTCCAGCCAACCGCGCTTCTTCAGCTCCAGGTAATGGAAAGAAAACTTGATGAACAGCCGGCCGAGGCAATCCGCCGGCAAGGCGGCGAGCTCGTCGAAGCGCTGGGAGATCGTCCCGTTGGTCACCACCATCACGTAATGCCCCTGCTTCAGGATCGCATGGACGATGCCGACCACCTCCGGCGGCAACAGCGTCTCGCCCTCCCCGCAGAGGTTGATCAGGCTGATCCCCCCCAGCCGCTCCGCCGACAGCGACCGTCCGATGTGCTCTGCGCTGTACGGGAACACCGGCAACTTCTCCCCGAAGCTCTTCGTGTGCGTAATGTAACAGTACGGACACCGCAGGTTGCAGGTCCGAAATGGGATGACACAATCTATGAAACGCTTCATGGCGCTCGAATACCTAATCCAGATGGCGATCCGGTCCGGCTTGCCGGAGGGTCATTTCAACACCTCGATTTGCCAATCCAAGACGGGTTGTACCGACACATAGCCGATGTGGGGTCCTTTCACAACAAATGGACAGACATCATAATGCACGGAAAACGTTTTTAAACTGCCCGGACGCGCCAAAATCACCCATAAACTGTAAGATCCAGGATTTAACGGCAGATTGGGCAGAATCATGCGCACCCGCTGGGTTTCCGGCCGATTCAGAACCTTAAACCCCTGTCTGACGGACATGCACTGTGCAACCTGGGTGCCGGCCTGGTTCAACAGGTTGATCACGACGGTCGCTTCCGGCTCGTCGCTGAGGAAACGCACATTGAATTCCACCGCTACATCTTCGCCGTGCTGGAGATGATCCGCTCTGTCTTCCCGGCCAACCGGGCGGATCTGTATGTCAGTGACTTCCACATCGCCGGTCCCGGTTTCCGCCAGAGACTCTCGCTGGAACAAACTGTTGTAGCGCTGGATCACGGCGGGGCAGTCTTCGCTGAGCATCTGGACTTTCCCCGAGCCCAGCAGCATGACCCGGCTGGAGAGCCGCGACACGCTGGCCATGTCATGGCTGACAAAGATCACCGCCGCACGGTCCATCAGGGCGCTGATCCGCTGAAAGCATTTGTACCGAAAACCCAGGTCTCCAACGGCGAGCACTTCGTCCACCAGCAGGATATCCGGATCCAGCGAACTGGCCACGGCAAAACCGAGGCGAACAGCCATGCCGGAGCTATAGTTTTGAACAGGTGTGTCTATGAAGTCATCGATTTCGGCGAAGTCCACAATTTCATCCAGTTTGGCGTCTATTTCTTTCTTGGTCAGGCCCAAGACAGAGCCGTTGACGTAGATGTTTTCCCGTCCGGTCAAAACGGGGTTGAAGCCCGCGCCAAGGGCGATTAGCGCCCCCACCCGCCCGCGCATCTCGATTTGCCCTGCGTCTGGCTTAATCAGGCCGTTGAGCATCTTGAGCAGCGTGGTTTTCCCCGCCCCGTTTCGGCCAATCAGTCCGAGGCATTCCCCCCGCTTCAGATCGAAGCTGACGTTGTTGACCGCCCAAAACTCCTTCGGGCGGAGCCCCAAGGAGTTAGACTGTGGACTGCGGACTGTAGACTGTAGACTTTCCGCAGCCGTCTCCAGTCTACCGTCTCTAGTCTCTAGTCTACCGTCTACAGTCTGCCGCCTACCGTCTACACCGCCCCGTCGGCGGCCAGTCAGCTCCCGGCCCATGTCCTGCAGGCCGTACCAGAGGGATTTTTTGAGGCTGAGGCAGAATTTTTTCGAGACGCCTTCGACTCGGACGAGGACGTCCGAGTTAGACTGGAGACTGGAGACTGGAGACTGGAGGCTGGGGTTCATTAGAAAAGAGACTGTGGACTAAAGACTGTAGACTGTGGACTGGGATTCATTAGAAAAGAGACTGTGGACTAAAGACTGTAGACTGTGGACTGGGATTCATTAGAAAAGAGACTGTGGACTAAAGACTGTAGACTGTGGACTGGGATTCATTAGAAAAGAGACTGTGGACTGTTGACTGTAGACTTTCCGCAGCCGTCCGTAGTCTACCGTCTATAATCTACCGCAACACATCATTTTCAGTAAACGATACAGATTGAGGCTTAAATTTCAATAATTATTCCCCCCCCCCCCTCGTCCAAAGTCTACCGTCCACAGTCTACCGCCTACCGTCTAAAGTCTAACGCCTATAGTCCATAGTCTATGTCCACTGTCTATAGTCCAAAGTCTATAGTCTAAAGTCTACTCACCGTCTATACTCTACCGCCAGCTTCTGCCTGAACAGACTGAATCAGCCCCGTCAAAATGCGCCCAGTTTCTTCGGCAGCGGAAGTCAATAGCCGATATGATTCAGCACTCAAATACACCAAGCGATGTGCCAAGTGTATAAAATATGTTGTTTCCGCCAATGAGCCGCGCGCCATAAAGAGATAATGGAGATAGTCTTTCAGTGTATTCCGTGAGGCTCCCTCCACAATATTCGCGGCGACTGAATAGGCCGCCCGCCGGATTTGACTGGTCAGCGCATACATTTCTTCCTTTGGGAATTCCTTGCTGTGATTGTAAATGAGCACAGTCAGATCATCCGCCTTTTCCCAGGCAACAATCTTCCGGTAATCCCTCATCTTATTCGCCGCGCTGCTCATGCAATTCCCTACCGTCTGCCGCCTATCGTCTACAGTCACTCGCGTTCGGCCTTCAGTCTACAGTCTATGGTCTCTAGTCTACAGTCTACAGTCCCGCAGCTTCGCTGCGCCTCATGCCGACATCCTCTCAATCAAAATCGGCAGAGACAGGCGGTAGCCGATCCAGGAGGCCAGCAGAAGGATGAGAGCCGCCGCATTGACGGCCAGGAAGTAGCCAACGTATTCGGGTGTGCCGCCGGTCAGCCAGTCCCGGGCGGTCAAAATGAGGGGGGTGAGCGGGTTGACTTTGAACAAGGTCGCTGCCACACCTGCCTTGGGCATGGCAAAGACCACCGGGGTGGCATACATGACAAACTGCATCACCAGAGGCATCGCGCGCCCGACATCGGTGTAGAGCATCCCGACCGGTGTAATGAACAGGCCGATGGCCGTGCCGACCAAGATGAGAGAAAAAACACCCAATGGAAACAAGGTCAACCCCCAACCGGGATTGACATCAAAAAAGGGCAAAATACAGAGCATTAGCACCAATTTGATGCCGGAGTTGAACAGGGTTTTATAGATTCCCGCCAACAGAAGCGCCTCGCGCGGAAAGTTGAGTTTGGTGAGCATCCCGATGGCGCCGCCGGTTTGGCTCATGGGGGCATTGATGGAGTCCATGAAAATGGCCCAAAGCATGGTGCCGGCAAAAACATAGACCGGATAAGGTATCGGCGTTTCCTGCAACACCACGATGCCGGTCAGGTTCAGGTATAGCCAGACGACAGTATTGGCTAGGGGCAAGATCAAAGCCCAGAGAATCCCAAGGAATGTCTGACGATACTGGGCGCTGATGTCGCGCACAGTGAGGCGCCAAGCCAGTTCGCGGCCTTTCCATAGGTCGGCGAACATGGCGCGGATCATGACAAACGGGTTGGAGAGCGAAGAGTCCGGCGTATAGACGGTCACCGGCAGTTTGGAGGGCGTTGACATGAGCGTTTGTTGTGGCAAATGGGGGGGAGGAAGTCAAGAATGCGCGGCGAGGCCGCGGTACTTGGTTCGCCAACTTCGCTGGATACTTTGTTCGTTGTTCTTGGTTCGCCAGCTTCGCTGGGTTCTTTGTTCTTGGTGCTTGGTGCTTGGTTCTTGGTGCGTGGTGCGCGCGGCGGGGCCGCGGTGCTTAGTTCCTTGTTCTTGGTGCTTGGTACCTCGTTCTTGGGGCGTGGTGCGCGCGGCGGGGCCGTGGTGCTTGGTTCCTTGTTATGAAGAATAAGGCATGGCGCATGACGATTTTCGAGTGGAAGCCGTGCTTTTGAGGTACTTGAGCAGGCCGCCTATTCTGCGATGGCACTCAGCAGCGAGGTCTATGTGTTGCTGAAACTCAGTTGGCGTGAGGAGGCCGCGGTCGAGTGCGCGGTATAATTGACTTTTCACTTCTGAACAGGACCGTTGGGAATAACCCAGAAACCGGGCGAATTCCGAATTTGAACCGCCATCGAAACCCTCGGCGATGTTGTCCATAATAGAACCTGATGCGCGGTCAATCTGATCCTTCAAGGCATATTGCTTGGCAAATTCACCTTTGGAAATGATTTGATGAACCGCTTGGCATAACTTGCGGGCTATTTGCCAAGCCTCAATGTCTTCAAATCTTGTTAGTTTCATGTCAACAAATGTGTCTGGTTCTTGGTGCGTGGTGAGTGGTGCTTGGTTCTTGGTGCGTGGTGAGTGGTGCTTGGTTCTTGGTGCGTGGTGAGTGGTGCTTGGTGCGCGCGGCGGGGCCGCGGTGCTTAGTTCCTTGTTCTTGGTGCTTGGTGCGTGGTGCGTGGTGCTTGGTGCGTGGTGCGTGTGGCGGGGGCGGGTTAGAGGCGGAGGAAAGTGAAGGAGGCGGGGGTGCCTTTGCCGTCGTGGTTGGGGACGTCGGAGAGGGTGAAGCGGCTGGTGGTGACGCGGTAGTCGCCGGTCCAGTTGTAGGCGCCGAGAGTCAGGCGCAGTTCGGTGCCGCGGGAACTCCAAGTACCAGCGAGGGATTGGGTCTTGCTCTCCCGCACCTCGGTGGCGCTGGCAGTGCCATTGCCGTAGAGGCGGAGCCACATCTCCCACCCCACAACGGGCACGGGGTTGCTGCCGCGGGGGGTGACGGTGACTTCGGCCAGCCGCCAATAGCCGACCAATGCGGAATCACCCTGCCAGCGGCTACCGGATGAATCGTCGTCGTCACTGCAACCGCCTAGCCCAAGGCCGAGCAGCAACGCGAGAAGGAGCTTCCACCACTTTTGTTTATTTTTCATGGGTTTGCTTGCTCCTTTTTTGAGGTCCGGGATGGGCGCAACTGGAGCAGTGCGGCAAAAATATCACGCAGTTCGGGGGTGGTCAGCGCTTTATCCGTGGACTCAAAAAAGAGGGAAAGGTCCTGCGGGGTTTCCATTTCGTAAATGCCAGCCTGCATGCCCATTTCAAGGCGGTCAATTTCTTTGACGAACCGGGCTTCCGGGGAGCTGCCGGCTTCATATTCCTGCCACAGGGCGAGGTATTCCGCGCCCCGGGGCAAGCGGGCAAATACCTGTTCGACGGAGGCCTGTTCACGCTGGTGTTTCTCGGTTAGCGAGACACGGCCAGGGACGATATCGCCGGCGTAGATTTCACCGAAGTCATGGAGCAGGCTCAGCAGCATGACTTTGGTGCGGTCCAGACGGGGGAAGTGGGCATCGGCCAAAAACAGGGATAGCAAAACCACGCCAAGGGTATGTTCGGCGACGGTTTCGCATTGATCGCGCGGAATGCCGTGATGCAACCAACCCTGACGGAAGAGACTTTTCAGATGGTTGAACTCGTAGAACACCTTGATGATAGGTAGGGTGTCTTGGGCGGCCAGATGGCGGATTGCGGGGGGGCGCTTGGTTTCCATGGGGGGACTTTCTTTGGATTGGGCGGCAGTTTCAAGGACAATAGCGCCGAATTTGCCAGTCAGCGGGGTTATCCAGCCGCGCGGCGGGGTGGCGGGCCTCGAAGCGCAAGCGGTCATGCAGGCGTGAGGGGCGGCCCTGCCAGAACTCAATGGACTCGGCCTGTACCAGATAGCCGCCCCAGAAGTCCGGCCGGGGGATTTCCGTGCCGGCGGGCCAGCGAGCGGCCAGCGTGGCCATGCGCGCCGTGAGCTCATCACGCGCGGCCAGTGGGGCGGATTGCGCGGAGGCCCACACGGCCAGTTGCGAGTCGCGCGGGCGGGAGTGGAAATAGGCGGAGCTTTCGTCGGGCGGCAAGGGGGTCACCGCGCCCAGCACATGGATTTGCCGTTGCATGGCCAGCCATGGAAACAACAGGGATACTCGTGGATTTTCGGCCAATTCACGGCCTTTGCGCGAGCGATAGTTGGTGAAAAACCGAAAGCCGGCGGCATCCAGTCCTTTGAGCAGCACCACGCGCGATACCGGTTGGCCCGCGCTGGTGGTGGTGGCTAGCACCATGGCATTTGGTTCCGGGATTTGCATGGCGATGGCTTCTTGCAGCCACCGTTCAAATTGGGCCAACGGGGTGGCGGCGAGGTTTTCTTCCCGCAATTCCGCAAGATCATGGTTCACGCGCATGCAGGCGAGATCGGGTTTCCGGGCATCATGAGTCATACCCCATAACATCCCGCGGCCCATGCCCGGGCACAAGAAAAACTTTGCGCCAGCGGCGCATTTTCAGCCGCGGCGGGGCGAAGCCGTTCCCCTTTGGAGATACTCGATATTGATTACATGCAGCACGAAGGAACTGGAGACTGTGGTCAGTCGTGTTTTCAAACGTACCTCCCAACCACCTACGGCAGAACAAAAAGGGCACTGCATCTGATACCATCCCCAGCGGATTTAATCCTTGCCGCCGGAATCAGCACCGCCTACCTTTTCGATCATGCAACCCGGAGATTTTATTTCTGTCATTATTTGCACACATCAGCCGGATATTGGCCGTTTGCAACGCGTATTGCAGGCGCTGGACATGCAAACGCTGCCCAAAGGCCAATGGGAATGCTTGTTAGTTGACAATGCATCCGCCCCCCCCTTGGTTGAGCAAGCTCCCCATTGGCCGCCGCATTTCCGCGTCATCCCAGAGCCAGAACTTGGCCTCACCCCAGCCCGGCTGCGGGGAATTAGGGAGGCCAAGGGTGATGTTCTGGTTTTTATTGACGACGACTGCCTGCCAGAACCAAGCTATCTTTCGACAGTGCGGCAGATATTCGCGGAACATCCATTTCTCGGTGTTGTCGGCGGCTATGGCAAGGCCGAGTATGAAACTCCGCCCCCAGATTGGATGCCAACCAGCATTCGGCATTACCATTTGGACATGCAACACCCACCGCCCGGCCACGCCCTGATCTATGCGCGTATACAAGGGCAGTTTGGCCATTGGTTCCCAGTCGGCGCAGGCTTGGCAATTAGAAAGCAAGCCGCCGCAAGCTACGCAGATCAAATACAAAATGACCTCGTTGCCCGTCATTCGACCCGTGCAGGCAAATCTTTAATCGGCTCCGGAGATCATGACATGTCCATTTGCACCATCAATCAGGGCTATGCGGTCGGCAAACACCGGGACCTTCAATTCATTCATATTGTCCCCAGTTTCCGCCTGCAACTCCCCTATATGCTTCGACTTCTCTACATGAGCAATTATTCCACGACCCGCCTGCTCATCCACCGGGGGTGGATGCAGCCAGCCCCGGCAGCCTTGGCCGGGCCATTGCAAAAAATGAAGCGCTGGGTTGTCAATCGCTGGCCCCGCCCCCCCCTCGCTCAATGCCGCCACGCCCTCAGACGTGGGCAAATAGATGCACTCATCAATGCTCCCCCAATGCCGCCCGCTTGAACATTGGATGTTGGATATTGATACTAAGCCATTGCTCCGCCCGATTTGGGCATGGGATCTCGGATATTGCGTGTTGAACTTCGTCTGCGTTCATTCTCCATGCCACTTTTAGTAGTCAAGTAGCCCATGCTCTTTAACTCCGTTACTTTCTTTTTGTTCTTCCTGACCGTACTGCTGCTGTACTTCCTGCTTCCACATCGAAAGCAAAACGTCCTCATCCTTGTTGCCAGCGCAACCTTCTACGCCGCATGGGACTTCCGCTTTCTGGGGCTCATGTACATCAGCATACTCACAGATTATGTCTGTGGCCGAGTTCTTGGACGAACCCCTAAAGAATCCACACGCAAACTGTTTTTAAGCGTCAGCATCCTGATCAACCTCGGCATTCTTTTTTTCTTCAAGTACTTCAATTTCTTCACTGCCAGTGCGGAGCGTCTGCTGCATGCCTTCGGCCTAGCCGGCTGGACCCACAGCCTGCACATCATCCTCCCCGTCGGTATCTCCTTCTATACCTTCCAATGCATGAGCTACAGCATTGATGTATACCGCCGCGAACAAACCCCCACCAAAAACTTCATTGATTTCGCCGCCTACATCTCCTTCTTTCCCCAGCTCGTTGCAGGCCCCATTGAACGCGCCTCAGCCCTCCTGCCACAGTTTGGAACTCCCCGCAAGGTCTCCTCCGAACAAGTTAGCCAGGGAATTTGGCTGATTTGCTGGGGGCTGTTCAAAAAAGTCGTCATCGCCGACAACCTCAGCACTTTGGTCGATCCTGTGTTTGCTTGGAACACACCCCTTTCCGGCGGGCTTGTCCTCGTCTCGCTCTATGCCTTTGCATTTCAGATATACTGCGACTTTTCCGGATATAGCGACATGGCGAAAGGGCTCGCCTCTGTGATGGGCTTCAAGCTAATGTGGAACTTCAAACGCCCCTACTTCGCGGTCAATCCGAAAGAGTTCTGGAGCCGCTGGCACATCAGCCTGTCCACCTGGCTGCGCGACTATGTGTACATTTCCTTTGGAGGCAACCGGCACGGCACCTTCAAAACCTACCGCAACCTCCTGCTCACCATGCTCCTCGGCGGCCTGTGGCACGGCGCCGCCTGGACCTTCGTCTTCTGGGGCGCATACCAGGGTGGAATCCTGATCGTCCACCGTGTTCTTCATGCCCTCCATCCGGCCATCGCACATAAGACCCGCCCCCGGTGGCTCACCCTCCTGCAATGGATGGCCATGTTCCACATCATCTGCCTCGGCTGGTTGCTCTTCCGCGCCAACTCCATGTCTCAAGTCATCACCTTCCTGTCCGCCATCTTCCTCGATTTCACCTGGATACCAATGGCCACCGGCCATCTTCTGGCCTTCATACTTCTGTGCGCCCCCCTGTGGCTCACGGAGTGGTGCCAGGAGAAACACGATAATCCACTTGTATTCTTTCGCTTGCCCGCCCCCGTTCAAATCGGCTTCGGAGCAGCCATCATCACCCTGCTGCTCGCCATCGCAAACACTGGCTCCCAGCAGTTCATCTACTTCCAATTCTGACATGACATCCCCCCCATCAACACCGGCAAAATCCCTCCGGCAAAGGCTGTTCATCCTCTCCGTCTGCACCCTTCTGCTGGTGGCGACCATCGAGGTTGCCGTCCGAACCCCACCCCTGCAGCGCTCTGTTTGGCTGACACTGCAGGAACGGGCCGACCCGCGTGACTGGTTCATATCCAATGTCATCAACGCCCGCCTGGGATACCTGGAGAAAAAGCACTGGGATCAAACCCCGGAAATTCTGCTGATCGGCTCCAGCCAAACAGCCGCTGGCTTCGATACAGATCTCCTGCGTAAACTACTGACCGGGCACCCCGTGCGCAAAGTGGCCGTGGGCGACATGGACTGCGTGCGTATGTTCTTTGCCCGCCCCTATTGCTCCATCGGCCCCAACGACCATGTCGTGCTCTACCTCAGCTCCCGCGACATCATGGACTCCCGCATCATCCGTTCCAACTGGATGCGCCCCTTCGCAACCTTTCAGGGAATAGTCTCCATTGTCAGTATTCAGCCGACCGCTACCATTACCTCGTTCAGAGAATTCTGCGACCTCACACTCGCCTCCACCTTCGAACTCTGGCGCAGCCGTGACGCCTATCGCCATATTCTCACTCACCTCCAGGCCGATACTAGTGCAGACCTCCGCACCGATGCCCAGCGCGGTCTTCAGGCGCAAATGGATGACGGCGTGGAAACCCGCAGCAGCACCTTGCTCGAACAACTCCTAGCTGGAGCCGACAACCAGCTCGCTGCATTGAAGAAAATGATTGCCCACATCCAATCCCAAGGCGCTGTAGTCACCATTCTGGAAGGTCAAATCAATCCCAACCACCGGACAGAGCAGTCCGACGCCCTCCAAGCCAAACTTCACTCATTCCTGAGTACCAATGCTCACCGCCTCAACATCACCTATATTCCGTTCGCTGAGCAAAACTTGGATTTTCCCCAGTCAGACTGGAACGATGCCACGCACCTCAATGACACCGGAGCTGAAAAACTCACAAAATTTCTAGCCACCCGTCTGCTCATCCATCAGGGAGGGGTACTGCCAGCCCCGGGTATTCAGAAAGAGCCATTACAGTAAGTAGAGTTGGATCGCCAACCACTGACTCCGCCCCTCCTCACGCTCGATGCCGCCACGCCCTCAAACGTTGGCAAATTGATGCACTCATGAATGCTCCCTCAATGTCGCCCGCTTGAACATTGGACGTTGGTTATTGGTGCCAAGCCATTGCCCCTCCCGATTTGGGCATTGGATGTCGGATGCGGCGACGATCTGCTCAATCAATACTTCGGCGACGTGCGGTGCCCGTGCTTTCTTGACAAAGCTGGGCGCGCGCCGTTGAATGAGCCCTGAGTTCGACACTTCCAATCTAAGAAGCCATAACACATTGGGATGCAATGTATAATTTTTTGAATTTTGCTGTTTGGGGTGTCCCGATCATAAAAATAGAGGGTTTTCCCCGAATATTCAGAGGG
>Ga0208196_1000572_pt1 | contig 47260 bp, 54 predicted proteins | sample AD_JPNNA7_MetaG_FD_184443 | JGI IMG/M metagenome (GOLD analysis project Ga0208196, IMG submission 184443) | Active sludge microbial communities of municipal wastewater-treating anaerobic digesters from Japan - AD_JPNNA7_MetaG (SPAdes) (version 2) | ecosystem: Engineered > Bioreactor > Anaerobic...
AATGAAAATCTCGCAACCCCTTGATTTTACTGGCGCGCCCTCTAGGGCTCGAACCTAGGACCTTTGGATTCGTAGTTCGAAACATTAATAATTACAACAACTTATAAGCTCTTGATCTTCGGTCTGATTTCCCGTGCTTTCAGTATCTTAGATAAAAAGAGCGATTCTATTTGTTCCCATCTATTCTATGACCCAAACAGGCCTTTTCTGGCTGTTCCTAACACAAATTTAGCACAGTTAAAATCGCCGGACCTTTGGATTTTTACTCCAAAGGCCTCCCAAAGACCTCGTCACTGTGCTTATTTTTAGCACACAGCCTCGGATTTTACCGCTTCCCAAAGAGAATATGCCGCGAAATCCTTCCTGAAAATGACATGCCGCGGGTCATAAAGGAGTTACTTGTTCTTGAACATGCAGGTGTTGACACCCTGTTCCACGACAATGTCATGCTGATTTTTCACTGCCCAATTGTAATCGATAATCACCTGCGTGCCAGACTTTGAGACTCGATTTCCTGTGATTTCAATTTCAGTTCTCAACATATCGTAGGCATATACAGGCGCGAGGTATTTCACGTTATCCGTCTTGAGCTGGACGATAACGTCATCCAGCAGACCGTCGGTTATAAGGTTACCTAAAAATATTGCTTGGGCGAACTGCCCGGGAGCCACACAGCTCTTTATACCAAGGGCCTGATGCTCGGGGCTTGCCTTTACCCATTCATTGCTGGCAAAGACCGGCAGCTTCATGCCTGTTGCGGAGCAAAAATTTTCGATTTCCGTTCGGGTGACAATCCTGGCTGAGCTGATATAATTATCGCCCACCTTCATATGCTGAATACGTAAATCTCTCATATGCCCTCCACATTCTTGAAATGAATCTCCTCCCCGTTTGTTTCCTGGATTCAACGCTCAGAAACTTGCTTCCATAAAGAAGTCGATGTTCGGCTCAAATGATGGTGTAAGCGATACCGATTGTAACATATGCAGAATCATACTTTTGTGTCGCAATCGCTTTTTGTAGTGAAGGGGGCCGTCGCTAGGTCACGGTCCCCTTCGAGGAGGTAGTAGACAACATTCGGCAGCAAATCATAGTCTATAAATACTTATCCTATTTCAAACTGCCCAGAATATCCCTGGCAATGATCAGCCTCTGAACTTGATTTGTGCCTTCGTAGATTGACGTAATTCTGACATCTCTTGCGTATCTTTCGATCGGGAATTCCTTTGTGTAACCGTATCCCCCCAGCATCTGCAGAGCCCTGTGACAGGCTCGTTCAGCCGCTTCCGTGGCATAGTATTTCGCCATGGAAGCCTCACGGGCGAAGAACTTGCCCTGTTCCTTCTTGAAAGCCGCATTCATGAGCAGTAACCTTGCGGCCTCGAGCTCAGTGTAGCTCTCAGCAATCATCCACTGGATGGCCTGAAAATTCGTGATAGGATGATCAAATTGGATTCTGTTCATGGCATAGCGTGTCGCATAGTCGATCGCAGCAAGGCCGATACCGAGCCCTAGCGAGCCGACTCCGATGCGACCTCCCGCAAGTTCCCCCACGGCAACTCTGAAACCGTCATTGGGTTTTCCCATTAGGGCATCCTTCGGCACTCGGCAATCTTCAAAATGAAGTTCGTTTGTGGCCGATGCATGCTGCCCCATTTTGTGCTCAGCGCGTCCCACGGTCAGGCCTTTAATGCCGTTTTCTACGAGAAAGCAACTGATTCCTCTTCCTTTGGGCAGGGCTTTATCGGTGACAGCCCATACGATGAAGACACCTGCGTACTCCGCGCTCGAAATGAATATCTTGGATCCGTTGATAACCCATGAATCGCCGTCCAGAACAGCCTGGGTGCGCATAGAGGCCGGATCGGAGCCGGCCATAGTTTCCGTGAGGCCAAACCCGCCCGCATAATATTCACCTGAACAAATTTTCGGGATATATTTCTTTCTCTGATTTTCTGAGCCTACGGCTTGGATGACCTCGTTGACCATGTTGTTGACCGTCATGGTCACCGCAGTGGCTGCGCATGCCCTGGCGATTTCTATCATAGCTACGCTGAAGGCCACAACTCCGGCTTCAGATCCACCATACTCGGATCTGACATTGATGCCCATGAGACCAAGCTGAGCAAGCTTCCGGAGATTCTTCAAATAGGTTTCCCTATCGCCAACTTGATCCATTTTGGCAGCAACGGGTTCAAGCTCGGAACGAGCGAAATTCCGCGCCGTATCCTGAATCATCTTTTGATCTTCTGACAAATCGAGGTGCATTATCTCCTCCTATGAAAAGCTGAAAAGTGGTCGGGCAGCTGGACCGGCAGAGTACATGTCCCCCGGAAATACCTTGTGCCCTAGCCGGACCTTTTTCCCGATGAGTTCCATGTTCACCTTGTCGGGAGCCACATCGATCAAGTTACCGGCAATCCACGGGCCTTCATCCAACTCAACAAGCACCACGATGTAGGGGGCTTCGGATTCCCTTCCGAGAGGGGCTACAAAGGTATGAGTGAATGTGACGATCTTTCCCGTCCCCTTGAGTTGCACAACATCGAGATCATATCCCCCGCATTCCTGACAGGTCATCTTCGGCGGACAGGTGATGCTCTTGCACTCCTTGCATTGTAATCCCATCAATTTATTCTTTCTAAGCGTGTCGCTGTATGTCTTAAAGTCGAGCTTGTATTCCATCTTGTTCCTCCCAATTCAATCAGTCGACCTTCAATATGAGGCTGAGGATGATGCCGTCACCGCCCAGCGTGTCCACAAGACCTATTTTGGCGCCATCCACTTGCCTGCCCTGAGAGACGAGATCTCCCCTGAGCTGGGCAACAATCTCAGCAACCTGCGAGGCACCCGTAGCGCCGATGGGGTGCCCTTTCGACTTCAACCCGCCGGAAATATTGATGGGAATTTTGCCCCCGATCTTCGTTTCCCCTTTTTCCCAAAGATCACCGCCTTTGCCGAATTCCGCAAAGCCGAGGCCCTCTGCTGCGATTATGCTGGCAATGCTGAAACAGTCATGAAGTTCACATACGTCAATGTCACCAGGACCGACGCCGGCCATGTCATAGGCCTGCTTAACCGCAATCTCACGGGCCCTCAATCGGGGAAGATACTTGTACTGGGAACTGATCTTTCCAGACGAAGACTGTCCCACGCCTGCTATGTAGACGGGCTTGTCGGTCAGTTTCTTCGCCACGTCCTCCGAAGCGAGTATGATGGCCGCTGCACCGTCTGAAAAAGGACAGCAATCCTGTAACTGCAGGGGAGAAGTGACCATAAAGCTGTTCAGTACCTGTTCCATCGTGATTTCCTTCTGGAACTGTGCTTTCGGGTTCTTCATGCCATACTGATGGGACTGAATGGACACCATGGCCATCTGTTCTTTGAGTTTTTTTAAGGGAACCCCGTACTTATGAGAGTAAAGGTGAGTCAGCATGGCAAAGACCCCGGGAAACGTAAAGCCTGCTGGGAATTCATAACGGCTATCGCCGAACATTGCGAAAGTACGAGTTGCCAGGGCCGTTCCCATTGCCGTCGCACGTTCAGTGCCGCCGGCGAGAACGATGTCGTAGAAACCCGACGCCACCCACATGAAGGCATCCCGTATTGCCATGGTGGCTGAGGCACAAGCGCCTTCAAAGCGCGTTGCTGGAACATTAAGGCATCCGATGTCATCGGCGAGGAAGGATTGCACCATGCCCTGGCCCTCCGAGAAATCCCCCAGTACGTTTCCGATATAGACTGCCTGCACATCCCGGGGTTTGATCTTCGAGCTGAGGATGGCGTCCATGGATGCCTCGGCAAGCATTTCCATGGACGTCTTGGTAGAATTAAACATGAATTTCGTGTGACCTGTTCCAATAACCGCCACTCTTCTCATTATTACCTCCGCAATAAAACACTGATTGGAGCAATCACAATGATGCTCATTTTAAAGCGTCAGCACCATAAACATACGCTTACCGGTTGCGGAACAAGGGCTTCCTCTTTTCCAAGAACGCACCTGTCCCCTCTTTTTGATCTTTTGTCGAAAAGAGAAGTTCGAAACATCGCGCCTCATAGGCGAGGGCGGATCTCAAGTCCATGCTCATGCCGCCGTTGACGGCGAACTTCGTCATTTTCAGGGCGACTCCGGGCATTGAAGCGATCTTCATGGCCAAGGCCCTTGCCTCCACGATGAGGTCAGGCAGTGGCACAACCTTGTTTACGAACCCAAGACGGTGAGCCTCAGCGGCGTCGATCGTTTCTCCGGTGAACAGGAGTTCTTTCGCTTTCGTCATGCCGATGAGCCTGGGGAGCCTTTGTGTACCGCCTCCACCAGGGATTACGCCGATTTTGATTTCTGGTTGTCCGAACACGGCGTTTTCCGCGGCAATCCGTAAATCGCACGCGAGGCAGAGCTCACAACCCCCACCAAGAGCAAGGCCACTGATTGCAGCAATGACAGGCCTGTCGAAATCCTCAATGATCTGAAAGATATCGGCTTGCTTTAAAAAATGATGCGCATCGGATGGTGACTCTATCTTGCTGATTTCCGAGATGTCAGCGCCGGCGGCGAAGAATTTTCCGCTACCGGTGATAATAATGACCCGGACGTCTTCATCAGCTTCAATCTGAGCAAAGACCCGTTTCAACTCTTCAAACATTTTCAGGTTGAGCGCATTATATGCTTTCGGCCTGTTCAACGTGATCGTCGCGATGTTTTTGTCCTTTTCGAAGACAATAGTCTCGTAACTCATGTTTTTTGCCCCATATAAAGAAATGGGAGGAACCAGCTATTTCCCAGCCATTCTGAGCGCACCATCCAGCCGGATCACCTCGCCGTTGAGCATTGGATTCTCGATGATGTGTTGAACCATCTTGGCATATTCCTCGGGCTTCCCCAAGCGCTGCGGGAAAGGAGGCATTTTCGCCAGGGCCTCTCGGGCCGCCTCTGGCAAACCGGCCATCATCGGTGTGTTGAAAAGACCGGGGGCGATTGTCATTACCCGAATGCCGTAATCTGCGCACTCCCGCGCCAGGGGCAGTGTCATGCCAACGACACCTGCTTTGGAGGCGCTGTAGGCAGGCTGCCCCACTTGGCCATCAAAGGCGGCAGCAGAGGCCGTGTTGATGATCACACCTTTCTCCCCTTCCGCATTTGGAGTGTTTTTTACCATCTGTTCCAGTGCAAGCCGGATCACGTTGAAGGTTCCCACCAGGTTGATCTGAACAACGCGGTTGAAATTGGCCAGAGGCATGGGTCCTTTCTTGGTCAAGGCCTTCCCTGGGTCGGCCACGCCGGCGCAATTGACCACCACGTTGATGCCCCCGAAGGCTCCAATCACTTTCGAGACGGCCAACTGGACACTTTCGTCGTTCGTAACGTCCGCTTTTGCAAATATCGCATTCGGACCAAGAGATGATGCCAGCTGTTGGCCTCGCTCGGCAGCTAAGTCGAGGATTGCGACTTTGGCTCCGCTCGATGCTAGATTCCTAACGCAGGCTTCTCCCAACCCCGAAGCACCGCCTGCGATGATTGCTTTGCAATCTTTAATATTCATGGATTCTTTCCTTTCGTCGAGATGTTGCTGTTCGCCCGCTTCAGTCTATTCCGATCGATGTGTTACGTTATGGATCCGTCGATCGGACGATATCAGTCAGCCGATATCTGAATATGACTCATTGGGTCATAGATCAGCTTTTGCGCTGCATATAGAAATTCTTCTGAAGCGCAGCACGTAGTTCTCCTCGTAAATCCGGATGGGCTATATTGATCAGCGCCTCCGCTCTCTGTCTTCTTGATTTATATCTCAGATGAGCAATACCGAACTCTGTTACGACGTAATCAGCATAGTGTCGTGGAACCGTAACAGGTGACCCAAGGGGTAATTCGGGAACAATCGATGATAGGAGTTTCCCATCCTTCGTCGTCCTCGATGAGGACATCAGAGTGATCGCTCGTCCACCCTTCGAATGATAGGCTCCAATCTGGAAGTCGAGTTGCCCACCCGTTCCGCTGACCATTCGATGTCCGAGTCCCTCGGAGCAGATTTGACCACTTAGATCGATAAGCAGGCCCATGTTCATGGCCACGACATTGGGGTGTTGTGCAACAAATGCCGGGCTGTTTGTATAGGAACAGGGATGGAACTCGCATGTCGGATTCTCGTGGACGTAATCATACATACCCTGGTCACCGATGCAGAAGGTGGCCGTTGTAACGCCCTTATGAAAGGGTTTCCTTACGTTGGTCACGATGCCTTTCTCGATGAGCTGCGGAAGTCCAATGGGAAACATCTCCGTATGGACGCCCAAGTCGTGCTTCCCCTCCAGCCCGGCCACAACGGCTTCCGGTATGGCCCCGATGCCCATCTGGATGGTATCACCGTCGTGAATCAGCTCGAGGCAATGATTTCCGATTATCTTCTCCCGCTCGCCCGGCGTTGCTCTCCCGACAGCAGGAATCTTGGACGAATTCTCAACAAAGAAATCGAATTCGGAGACGTGCAGCCAGTTGTTGCCGAAAATGATTGGCATCTGGTCATTTACCTCACCGATTGCGATCCGCAGCTTTCCCGAGGCGCGACCTTCGCGGACGGTCTGCATGGAGTAGAAATTCGTCAGTCCGAGGTTCACATAACCTCCGGAATTTGGGGGAGAGACCATGCAGATATACACGTCCGACCACTTGGCGTAGCGATCACCCAGGTCATGGCTCTGCTCAGGGTAAAAATCGGTGAATCGGGATTCGTTAATCCGGCGCGTCAGAGGCATCCCAAAAGAGGGGTTGTAATTGATGTGGCCGTCCAGCTTCAGCATGAAGTCAAGATCATAGAGTTTCGATGGACGGACGGGAACAGAGTCGTTAATTTCGACATCCTTCAGTTCCTGCCACCGATCGAGGATGGCGTCGAACATGGCAGGAGAGCAAGCCCCGATCGCCAGGCCTATTCCCACGGTGTCACCCGATCTTACCTGCTTGGCCGCTTCCTCGAAAGAAACAACTTTCCGCTTGTAGTCTTCTTTCCAGCTCATAGTTCCCTCCTGATAAAAAAGCCGCGGACACTCTCGCCCGCGGCCCATTTAGGACTGCATGTAAATGCGTTGCTGAAAGCAACGAGCGTGAGTCAGGGACAAACTGCCACCAAAACCGTCACCAGCAAGGCGGACAGCCTATTCGAACGACTCGCAAGTCACTTCCCGGAAGTTTCGTTAGTCCAGTTTTTATAGAAATAGGGAGAATAAGACAATATTAAAAGACTTATAGTAATTATTAATAAATTATTAATATTAGGCAAGCGATGTAAGATAGGCGTGGAGGTTGTGTTTCTTTGTGAGACCTAGCTTTCGGCGTATATTGAATCTGTGTATGTTGATTGCACTTTCGGAAATATTGAGCATTTCTGCGATGTCTTTTGTGGTCCGGTCCTCCTTGATCAAAGCGGCAATTTGGATTTCTCTATTTGTAAGATCCACATACTTTGCCGAGAGTTTGCGGGCAAATGGAGATACAATGTCTTTGAGGTTGGACTCGAGAGTGCCGAGGTAAGAAACAGCTTTGGATCCTATCGGCTCGGCTTGTAGTTTTTCCACATAAGGCATGACGAGTTTCTTGACATTTACAAGTACCTTTTCCTCCAGTTCGGCCTTGTCTTCGTCTCTCTGCTTCAAAAGGACGCGAAGGGCGGCATTCAAATCTTCAAGTTGAACATTTTTCAATCCTAGTTCTTTTTCCCTTCTTTTCAAATCCTCCTCAGCGTGTTTACGTTCCGTAATGTCTCGAATCGATTCGATTGCACCGACAATATTTCCCCTCGTGTCATAAAGCGGGCTTGCCTTTCCCCACAAAAATGCTTTTTCTCCTCTCAATGATGGGACCCAGGTTTCGACAATCAGAAGGTCTTTTTCTCTCTTCAGAATGGCCGAATAACTTTGCTCAATTTTTCTGTCAGGCTTGAGGATGAGATCAAGCATGATGGGCCTTCTCGTTCCATAGAAGGGCAGAGCGTACTCGTAATTACCCTTGCCCATCATACCGTGTGCCCGGATACCAGTCATTTCCTCGATGGCACGGTTCCACGCTATGACGGTCCCTTCACGATTGATCGCCAAGGTCGCATCGGGGAGGAATTCAATGATATCTGCCAAGCGCTGCTCCGACTCCCTCAATGCCTCTTCTGATAGCTTACGATCAGTAATGTCACGAATCGTCTGAATAGCACCGATGATCCTTCCATTGCTGTCATAGAGAGGGCCGGCCTTTCCCCACAAGAACGCCTTTTCCCCTTTCAACGCTGGAACCCATGTTTCAACGATCAGGAGATCCTTCTCCCGCTTCAGAATTGCGGAGTAGCTACGTTCCATCTTTTTGTCGGGCTTGAGAATGAGGTCAACCATGATGGGCCTCCGCGCTCCGTAAAAGGGTAGCGCGTACTCGTAATTGCCCTTGCCCGTCATATCTTTTGCAGGTATGCCGGTCATCTCCTCGATGGCTCGGTTCCATGCGATGACGGTCCCTTCACGATCAATCGCCAAGGTCGCGTCGGGAAGAAACTCGATAATGTCGGCAAGGCGCCGCTCCGACTCAATCAGCGCCTTCTCCGCCAGCTTGTGATCGGTGATGTCCATGGAATTTCCAAGAATGGCACCTTCCCCTTCGTACGTGATTGGGGCGACCGTTTCGAGGATCCAGCGTATACCACCGTTTTTTGTTATTATTCTGAACTCATGTGGAGAAGTGCTCAAGCCCCGAAGCATCGCTTGAGCCTCCACCTTGACTTTTTCTCTATCTTCTGGGTGCAGAATGAAGTCGGATTTTTTGCCCACAAGATCCTGGGGTTTGTATCCAGCAAAACGGGATGCGTTCGCATTCAGAAATTTGAATTTCCCGTCTTGGACAACATAGAGCCCGGCGAAAGATTTTTCTGTCAATGTTCGGAGAAGTTGCTCGCTTTCGACGAGTTTGCTCCCTTTCTTCTGGAGATCGGCAATCTCTTTTTTCAATTTCTTAATATTCTGGAGCATCCTATCCTTGGATGATGAATCGCCCATAAGATCACCTGTTAGGATCGCGCCGAGGAGGCGGTCACGATCAGAGTTGGATGAGAATATGTTGAAAGGGACAAGAAAATTATCACAAATTTAGCACAATCGCCTAAAAAAAAGGTCACAAACCGCAATTTTGGCTTGTAACCTCATGATTTGTTGAACTATTTGCTGATGATTTAACTTAGGACTAGTGGATTTTTAATCCATAGGCCTCCTCGTTATTCCCTTGTACTGTGATGAAACTCGTCGGGATGGGGCAGGGCTTTGAAGTCTTCTCAGTCGAATTTCTCTATAAAACAGGATCAAGTCGACCTAGGAGTAGCCTGTATATGCACTGCAAGTTATCTGATTTGATGAGCAACTATCACCGTTATGTAAGTGATATTGAGTATTAGTAATAATTCGTTGACATATTAATACGTTAGACATATATACGAATGATGCTTCGGCTATTTGCTGATGTTGTAAGGGGAGATGAATGACAGAAAAGGTCATAAAAATTAATACACTGAATGACAAGCCTGAGCATTTTGAGCAGCTATTTAACATCTGGAGTCAGGTCAATAACGACGCCGAAAATGTCCGCTTCGACTTCTCCCAATGCTCATTTCTACGTCCTAATGCAGTTGCCTTTCTAGGTGGGTTGGCACGATTGATTGAGTCGAGGAGAGGATCAGTTGTCTTCGACTGGGATACTATAAACAATTCCTGGGTTAGAGCAACCATCCGCCAGAACGGATTTGCCGGTATGTTTGGAGATTCATCACCGAGCTGGGAAGGGCACTCGATTCCATATAGGGAAGATCGATCATTGGATTTAAATGGCATATCAGATTATCTAACCTTCAATTGGATTGGTAAAGGACGCATACATGTTAGTGACCGATTGAGAGATGACATTGTGGGATGGATGTGGGAAATTTATAATAATGCATTTGAGCACAGCGCTTCCGAGATCGGAGTATTTTCTTGTGGGCAACATTTATGGCGCAAAAAAAAGCTAATTCTTTCCGTCGTTGATTTCGGCCAAGGGATCCCGACCAATGTAAAGAATTTCCTTCGCCAGTATGCTGCTGAAGACAATGTGGCGAGATTAAAAAGCAAGTATTGTCTTGAATGGGCCTTCGAAAGTGGTCACAGCACGAGCATTGGGCATGTAGCTCGTGGTATTGGCCTTGACCTGCTGAAAGAGTTTATTCATCTCAACCAAGGTAAACTGGAAGTATACAGCAATGACGGTTATGCTATTATCGATGAGAACGGAGATCGATACGAAGATCGTGAGATTTCATTTGCAGGCACAATTGTTCATATTACTTTACGCTGTAACGAGAAGCTCTATCAATTAAAAGATGAAGCCGATTCACCATAAGGAGAACCAAATGAAGCTATCCATAAAAGACAGGATCGGTCCACGCTGTATTATCAAAGAGGACGGGCAAAAAATATTTGACGAGATTCATGGGCCATTAAAAAAGGGAGAAACGGTCACACTGAATTTCGACGGAGTGAATCAATTTGCCTCCCCTTTTTTCAATTTTGCGATTGGTCAACTGCTAAAGGACATTAACGAAACAGATTTACGACGATTTCTCCAGATTGAGTCCTTGAACGAAACTGGTAAGCTTGTCATTGAGAGGGTAATTGAAAACGCGGCCAAGTATCACGGTGACAAAGATTACCGAAAAATCGTTGATGATATCCTGGAACAACAGGCAAAGGAGTCGGACTAGTGACGTTTAACTCTTATGCTATCCAAGCGCAAATTATAGATATTAGAGTCGATACACCTAAAGCTGAGGATGCGTTCTTTGTTGACACCAACGTCTGGTATTGGATGACTTACACTCGGGCGAGTCAAATCACGTGGCGCCGTGTAGCTGAACGCTATCAATTAGAACACTACCCCACATACACGACTAATGCACTTCAGGCAAAAGCCAAAATTTTTAAATCGGGGCTTACTCTTGCGGAATTAACACATTTAATTGAGAAAACTGAGTTTGAAATATATGTCGGGAAAAGCAAAGCCAAAATGAAGATTAAAGAGTTCAGACATTTTTCTGCACAACGTCAACAGGTTACAGCAGAAATAGAAGCTGCTTGGATGCAAGTTACAAGCATGGCCGATCCGCTGACTCTTACTATTGATACCTCAACAGTCAATGCTGCCTTGTGCAGCCTTCAAAGAGACGAAGTGGATGGATACGACCTCTTTTACCTCGAATCCATGAAGAAACATGGTGTAGTGCAGATCATTACTGATGATAGTGATTTTGCCACTGTTTCCGGTATCCAGGTATTTACAGCTAATGAAAATCTTATCAAGGAAGCTCGCGTGCAGGGTAAGTTACTGACAAGATAACTAGTAGCAGGGTGAGTCATCCTATTTCTGATTTTCTGCCACTCCAGCATTTGTAATATGCATAGTGCCTGCTTCAGTCATTGAGATCCCTCCGGTACTTGATTGATAAATATTGACAAATCTAATGATTTCAACTATCTAGCCCATGATACTCCATACGCTCACGTTTCTTGCATAGCAAAGGAGGGGATCCCATGGCCATGACCAAGATAGACATCATCCAAAACGTCTCCAACAAGTTGGGGATTTCAAAGGCAGACTCCACTCGGATAGTGGAATCCGCACTTGAAATCATAAAGGAGCAGCTCTCCAAGGGGGATACGGTCAAGATATCGGGTTTTGGCAATTTCGTTGTGAGAAGAAAGAATGCCCGAAGGGGGCGAAATCCTCAGACAGGCAGTGAAATGGAGATATGCGCCAGGAAGGTTCTGACATTTAAATCCAGCAATATACTCAAGAAGGCGCTGAACGGGCAAAAAACCACATGAGTGAGAATAAAATTTCGCAAACCTGGGCTGGGAAAACCGAATTCTATTACTCCGGATCCGTTACCGAAGGGACATCGATAATCTTGTACGGCTCACAGAGGGTCCTCATCTCTGCTTCGCACTATGAATCTCTCCTGGATCGCTTTCGGGGCTGCACAGTTGATCTTGGTACGTCGTTCAAGCCGACGGGAGGGAGCATTGGAGAGTGGCTCAAGTCTACCGTGACGAAAACTAAAATAGCTCCCCGAGTAGGTGCAATCTTAATCTCTGAGGGTTATGCGGAGAAGGTCGGGAAAACGGGGATTAAGATTTTTTAATCTATCACTTACTTCCTGCGGTAAACATTCAGTCCCACTTTGGCGTCTTCATGACCAGGGATGGATACATTCCCTTCCGTGGAAGCTATGATGATATTCTTCCCTGAAGCAGAAGGGCCAAATTCCTTGGTGAGATCGACCCTGATAATCAAAACATTGTCCTCAATCGTCATCTCTATGTTTTTCATGGCGACCTCCTATTTTCCACTATCTGAAGACAAGATCAATGTAAGGTAAGTTTCTTTACTGTATCAGGCTTGTAATTCACCTGACCCAACCAGGTTTCATAATCCTTCTTTGTTTTGAATACGTGACAGAGTTTTTGGCTTACTCCCACCGCGACTATTCTTTTCCACTGCTTTTCTCTATTAACTAATGTGGCGATTTCTTCAGCAAACATTGATTGAAATCGAGTCCTGTGAAGGTTGCTGACCAAATACAAACCTTCAGGAAGTTGCATGAAGAATTTCTTTGTCAACTTATCGCGAAATAATGCTTCGATACTGTTCATACAAATCACCCCTTGGGAAAGACCTGCTGAACTTCATAATTGAACTGCCTGAATAAAGTGGCGCCTGGTTCGCCTTCTGCTCGGTTCATAAAGACAGCTGCAAGAGCACTGTAATACCATTCTTGGGAGTCCTTCGCTCTACGGAAACGCTTCCAGACTGATTCCCCAAACCGCTCATAATCTTCCTTAATGCTCCTAATGTTGTCCAGCTTGTCTGCACAGGTCAGTATGAGCACATCCATGGTTGCGGTTTTCAAATATTCGATGGTATGTTTTTTACGGTTTTCCCAGGTATCTGATTTGTCAGGTTCAGATGCCGCCTCCACAAGATCTGCCACTTTCTCTCCAAATGATTTGCGGATGTCTCCGAGTGTGACAGAGGTGTCTTCCACCGTGTCATGAAGTAGTCCGGCAACGACGATCTCCTCTGCACAGTCATACTCGATGAGGATCTTGGCAACACTTATGAGATGGGCAATATAGGGGATCCGTGTCCCTTTTCGATAATGCTCCCGGTGGGCTCGAGCAGCGAATTCAATGGAGTCAAAAAGCATGGAGGAATCAGTTTTCATTTTTATCTACAGCCGGCGTCATCTATGCCCGTTAATTCATTCGCCAAATCCTAATAGACTCATGATGCCCAAGTCTTCCCGACACTCGGGACAGATGTCATCAATCCTGACTGTACCGGTGCTCTCCAGATAGATATCTCCAATTTCCATAAACGGGTTGGAAAAGAAATGGTCATCCTCAAATTCTCGATCACATCTTACACACACTTTCATGATCGATGATTCCTACAACATTGATCCTATCCCCAAAATATCCCCGTCGTATCTCGGTCCACTTCCTTCAGCAAATCATCAAAATCAGCACTCGGTTTCATCCTGCCATAAAGATGCCACTTCCCGTTTCGGTCAGAGCAATACAGACTCCATTTCTTCGTCTGTCCATCGAACCGGAATTGGGCAACGGAAATGGTTACCCAGTTTGACGGATATTTGAATGCGGGTCGTTCCTCAAAGAGTGTGACGGTGTTGCCCCTGATCTTGAATGAGAGCCTGACCTGGTTGAGGGCTTGGCTCGGAATCCTGCCGCTGCAGTATTTGGCGAGTCTGGCTTCGACAAGTTTTCGGGTGAATTGAGAAAGGGGCATACCTGCTCCTTACAGCTTTCTCATAAGTGGGAACAATTTGTGCATCTATATAGCATTAACTAGCTGAATTACTAAAGTTATTTGTTAAAACGGCGATTTTCTCATCAGGAATAGAAAAAATACTCACATCTCGTTGACGATCATGGACATTCATCCTGGATCCTCAGTCGATTTAATTCTGCTTTATGATCCTCTGAAGGAAGAGGCGAGAAGCGTCAGGAAGGCTACCGTATATGATACGGAAAGGGACCAATACATTCTCTCCCAGACATCCCCTCCCATCAAAAAAGCCGATCTCGGCAAATCCGTCAACATCACCAGTCTCATCCGCAGAGGGGATCAGCGGGTTCGCTGTGGGTTTTTCGGTAAACTATTTGACATTATGATAGATTATCCGTTGAATTCCCACCAGAAAGTCCTGGCGCTTTCAATCGTGAGGACTTCTCCCATCGAGACATATAATCTCCGGCTGCACTATCGAGTGAGACCGGGAAAGGAATGGTCAAGGCGCATTGAGATCGATTCCATGCCCTCGAACTTGATCGATATCTCACTCGGGGGAGCCCTATTCACTCATAGCAAGGAAAAACCAATTGAGTACGGTCAGGAACTTCAGGTGATGTACACGGACAATGACGGGAACCGGCACATTATCCCTTCGATAGTCAAGAGGGTGTGGACCCCTCTGGAGATGAGACACACCGACCTTGAATATGTGGCCATACAGTTTTTGGATATGGATAAGGCTCTGGAAAGGGAACTGGGGCGGGAGATCATGGAGATTCAGAGGGCAGCGATTTGTAAAATGTAATATGTTCGTCACTTATTCTTTTTTATCTGACTGAGAACCTTCCCCTGCCACTCATTCATCACTTCCCAGCACTTGAAGTAGGCTTCGTGTCTCGGTCCGTCATTGTAGGGTATGGTTGCCTTGAAGTTTGCATAATCCAGATTCACTATCTGACTGGCCATGAAAGGCGCCAGAATAGACCTAGGGACCACCATCCGATATGCGTAATCGGAATCCTTCGATTCGATGATCACCCCTTTGAAATCGCTCGTCTGAGAGAGCTTCTTGGAAAGCGATTCGAGATCCTCCCTGCATCTGGTCCTGATGAGCAGTTCATCCTTTTTGCAGGGCGGTTTGTGTACGATGGAGAAGAATCCGAGTTTGGTGTAGAGCCACATAGCAATAATACCCTGATCAGTTATCTCGGTAATACTATGACCTTCTTATTCACCTGCATTGCATACATGGTCAAGCCACAATTTACCAAAATCGCGCACACATAATTACCTCGTGCTAATTGTGATTGCGTGGCGTCTCTCATTAGTTTGTCGGCGCTATTATCAAATGGTTCGGAATCGTGTTTGGAGGCAACACGTAACCAGCCTAAGGGATTTGCTTTAAAGTAATCCTCAACGACATCAAAACATTCCTTTATCAATGGGATCATAGACTGACCGCTTTGTACAATGATGCATGAGTGATCTAATGAATCAATTATGAAGGGCTTCTTTCTATTGCCGCCTGTAAGACCTCTTCCCGGTGTGTGCAACTCATCTCCTTTTTTCAACTTCCCAACAACGGTATCCCACCAAGACATATTTCTATCCCCCTTATTCAATATTTCTTAGTATCGGGAAATACCTGTTTGACTCGTAATTGCACTACCTGATTTAGTTAACGCCAGGGAAGGTGCGAAACTGAGCTGTTAATTAAAATCAAAACCATCTATTAATAATGCAATTCATTCGAATTTTGAAGAGATCAGGCTTGTTAATAGGCTACCATCTTCAAATTGCCATTTATAAGTAGATCCTCTCGTTCCCAATTGAGGATTTCTGAGATATTGATGAAGTATCAATTTCTTTTCATATTGTTCATAATCATCTTTGAACGAAATTGACATCGCTGCTGCATCTTCAAAACTCTTTTCTTCTGCTACTGGGATTGTATGAAAACCCTCAATATGCTCGTACAATTCATCTTTTTCGTCGATGTAATACAAAAACTTCGAGTATCGAAACAGTTTGCATTCGGGATCAAAGTATTTTTGTATGTCAGTTGATTTGAGAATAATGCTCTCTTGTATCTCAGTCTCCTTGGACGGCTTCGACTTAAAATACTTCTTAAAGAATCCTATCATCTCAAACCCAATTCTTTTCAATATGTGCGTTATCTCAGCTTATACAATTTCTTGACCACAACATGCCCCTTCTTAAGACTTTGGGGTATGGTCAGGCGCTTTTCCACAGTGACTCGATAGAACTGGCTATCGTTCGGAACCATGGGTGGAAATGCCCTTTCAGCTTTGGGTCCCCCAATTCTTCCCTAAAGAGCATCCATAATGTCTTTGAGCCGATTATCGACATCATGAAACGACAGTTCACCCTCATCCATGTATAAGAGTACGTCTAGCTGCAGCAGATCGGTTGCGTCATATGCTGTGTCTGATTTTATTCTGGCTGCCTCGGCTGCTTGATATATTTCCTGCCGCCAGGCATTTCGAGAGGTCTTATAGGGCGGGATCCTGAATTTTAGTGTCAAAGGGCGCTTCGCCATAACATCTTCCACTGTCATATTCGAACTCAATGAACAATCCTAGGATTCTCCCCCATTTGCTCTGATACTCTTTTGTCTAAAGATTCTGTCCATTCTGAGATGTATCCCGAAATTGAGAAACCTGGCTTTGAACATTTATGACTAAAGTCATTGAGCCACATGCCGGCCAGTCGTTGCATACTATGTCTGTCGCGGTATACGAAACGATTCGCAGGCGGATTCGATGCAAATTCGGTGATTGCGTTGAAGACTGCGTAACCATTATAACCAAGTTCCCATGCATACTGAATGCACATATTGCTGATATGGGCATTTAACTTTTTCCAGTCCTCATCTTCCCGCGAGAATGGCTTAATTTTTTTTGGCGTGCGAATATAAAGAACTCCTTTGAAAAGGGGTTCGAACTCTTCAACAGGAACTTCTAATGATTTGACTGATCCAAGATAGGTGGAAAAGCTCGCATTAAGCTTTTCTAGCCGATCTCTAGCAACGTCAAATATTATTTTATTTTTCATATGATGGCGAAGATGGATGAAACTGAAGCGAATGACAGATTTCGGCAATATCATACCATTCATGCATACTTTTCTGTAGAATCCAATATCGAAAGACAAAGCGCGAAGCCCATTATAGCTGTTTGTAACACGGATAAATGGCCCAAATGCATCAGGTCTCTCGCTGGCAGGCACGTAATTGAAATCAAGCGCAGCAGAATTGTGAACAAGATCTATAAAACAGTGTCCTCCAGTAGAAGGTGCATCTACAACATGGACACCCCATTCCTTTGACTTTGTGTCGGGAAATACTTCTTGACAGCATTGCTTTGCTAACTCAAGGGCTTCTTGATTTGTTATCAATCTATATCCTTCGCTTACAACTCCAACGACGTTTCCTTTGATACGGTTGACTATCGCCTTTTTGCCATCTACTCTGACGCGGCGCTCTCCCGATTTATCGGGTAAGATAACGTAGACTGGATGTTCAGATACGGGGAATAGCACATCCTCTAAGGAGTTCAAGCGCGCCATAGCGTCCTCCTAGCAATGTCATTGTAGTTGAGGAATTATCGTATGCCTCATAATAATACTTAGCATTCATTTAATCTTTAGCTTGTCGGCAATGTATTTTTCAATATCCTTAGTCACCTCGTCATATTCTGCCTTGTGAACTCGCTTGGATTCGAAATCAATCTTTACATCCTGAAGAAATTTCTCAAAATCACCATTTTGCTCGCATAGTTTATTAATGGTCTCCCAATCCAGAGAAGGCTTAATTCTTGCTGGATATAAAATGATAGATCCATCAATATCAGTCGGGTCTAAATGAATAATACCGATTCCGAAAGACGAGGCTAATCTCTCCAGTTCCGCACGAAAGTCATCATCCTGAAGAATATAGGAAGCAACAAGGTAACCCTCATGAGCCCATGAAGAATTAGATACAGCCTGGAAGTATGCTTCTCTATAATTTCCTTTCGTGAGTGATCTCTTGAGTTCGAAAGAGAAGAGCTTCAGTGAATTATTATCGGATAGGCGGTTAAATTCAATTACGTCTGGTCGCCAATCATCTATTGGTAAGTAAAATCCTACTATGTCCGGATGAACCCACTCATTATATCCAGATTTCATCGATTTCTCATGATAGATCGTCTTTGTGTAGATTGAGCGTCCGCGATTGAAGGATGGATTGGTATAAGCAAAGTAGGTCAGCAGGGGATGCAAATCTCTTTCAAGAAAACCAATTTTCTTTTCTTCCTTTTTGAGCTCCTCTTTTTCAAACTTTGTAGCAGCATCCGGTGGCAATTCTGCTTGCCGAGCTTTCAAGAAAAACCGCGCTGGTTTTCCAACTTTTATGAACTTAGAGTCTTCATTGTCACGAACTTCTATATAGAGCCTTGCACCTAACGTCTGCCATGGTGTTTTGCCTGTAGTTTTTATTTTACTCGTAAAGCCCTTTTCAATCCCGATTTGCCATATCTCCTGATATGTAAGAGGCTTTGGGGAGTGTTTCAGAACTTCCTGCGCAAGCTCTAGAAAGGAATAACTCATAGATCCAACCCCCTGACACTAAAGACGGGCAATGTAGTGCAAAATAGAATACTATAAATATTGAGTTCTTTTCAGATCTTAGTCTAATGCTCTCTATCCTTGGGCGGATTGGGATCGGAACCTGGGACAATGGTATCTTTGCTCCGTATCCTTCCATCTAACCCTTTCGTAATTAATTCACCTCCGCCCTGATTCTTCAACATATCTCTCGCAGCTTTTTCGGCTTCCCTTTGAGTGTCATGCAGAGACGAGGCTCTGTCGGCATCGTGTCTTTTGTTTACCCACTTTCCGTCATCCCTTTTGTAAACAGTCCTATCCCTACCCTTTGTCATTTCATTTCCCCCTTGTTTGCCTGTGCTCAGCGCATAATGACTGCCAAAATTCCTCGTACGGCATGATGTGCTCATGTTTCGAGCGCCAATGGGCATCGATACCGTCCCATCCATGGCCCTGAAATACGTGATTGCATTCGGGACATATTTTCCTGTCCAGAATAGGGACTTTTTTCTCACAGCAGCGACACGCTGTTACATTGCTCATTCGATTTGCTTTCCTCTAAGATAAAATACCGTCAATGATTATGATGAGAACCGTATATTTTAATTAATCCCTCAATCCATTCCTTCAGCGCAGATTTCGCTGTGTTCTTATCCAAGACTTCCTCGTCTTGATGAGCAACACAGGTGTTTCTGAAATTCTTCAGGCTATCGACTAATTTGTATAATCCCGGATCACCCATCTTGGAGAATTGGTCTCTGACAGATTTGAACACTCCACCTACTGCAGGTTCTCCTGTTCTGCTGTAATCCAGACAGAAGGCAAGTAGTCCAAGAGGCATGACTCCATTGCGATAGACTAAAGTCCGTTTTAGGTTGTTGGCAATCCCCTTTAGCCAGCCCACATCTTTCTTCGGCAACTTGCCATAATATGGTTCAAAATAATCCATCTGTTCTGCATGGGACGAAGGAACGTCTGCCAAGAGAAGATGCAAGATTAATCCTTTGGAGGCTTCATCCAACGGACCCAGCAACGACGTAAATACCGGCGCGAAAGACATATCTGCTTTTTTCTCTATGAAATGGTAGAGAGTAACTGCTTGCTCAACTGCCTTTCTGTAACGTGATGGGAGGGTCTCAAAATCTTTCGCAGAAATAAAGGCTTCAAACGTGGAGGGGATTAGATCGGAAGGTTCACCAAAAGGCAATGGCAGCTGATCGTCTACTTTCTCTTTTACAAGATTGGTTAATGACGGGGCACAGGTTCGGACAAGATCCTCTATGCGGTTAGAACTGAACTTGTCCATGACCCCTTGAGGTACATATAGATATTCCCATTTTGCCTTCTTTGTTGATGCCGCTTTGCACCACGATACGGCAGCTTTTGCCTTCAAGGGAACATCCTTGTCCTCTCTGCCCTTTGTTTCCAAAAGGAGATAGGATCCGTCTGTGCGACGCAACAAAAAATCAGGAGTATAAAATGCAAGTCTCCCTTCAGCTGTCAGGTAATCAATCCTGAGAGCTTGTGGGCCGGCATTCTTGCAGAAGGCAGCCACGTCGGGCGCCTTATCTGCAAAGAGTGTCATCGCGACCTCTAGTTCCCGATTACAGGGCACGAGGTTAAAAGGAGTCTTATTTGCCTTGACAGTCGGATGTCTCTCCGAATGAGTCACCTGGAAGGGTCTCCAGTAAATAACGGAGGCAGGCTCCGCTTGGGGGGTAGGAACTTCTTTCTTGATGATTTTAGCCAGAATTAACGGAACAAAGGTTGCTCGGATATGTTCCTGTACATCACTATCCGCCAGCCTGCTGCAAAGGCGAGGATCAAAGAGATCAACTTTTTCCTCAAACAGGATTTCCTCGAGAAATGTCTGCAACGTCTTTGCAATAGCTCCATGAAGCGTTCTGCACCCAGTCTGATACCCCAGTGTCTTGCAGAAGAAGGAGATTGCTGTCATTCCATTCTGCAACAGGGGAAGATCAACCTTCATTTTTTCAACGACTTCATCCGTAAATAGGTGCCGCCCCTCATACTCTATCTCGGTCTTTCGAGGCTGTCCCAAAGGTAGTTTTTTATATCGAAGGAAGCTCTTCTTTACCTCAGCAATTGATATTTCCTCGATATCCGAAACGATGCGGTGACCAGGGCTCAACCTTGGTATCAGCAGATTCAATGATTTAAGGTCTTTGTTTTGCTCATCAGGGTAGATGGTTACTGTAGTTTTCGGGACTTGCTCCACATCGACAACTTCGATTGGCAACCCTTCCTGGCTCAATTCGTTAACGTAGAGATTTGTGAACGCTTTATGCTCTATAACTGAGACTACTTCCAATGCCTCTCCAGGAGGAGTCATCCTGCGCAACCCCCTCCCTAAGGTTTGTTCCGGTAGAATATTTGCCTTTGAAGTGTAGGGCCGAAGAGGAACAATCGTGGTTACGTTCTTTACATCCCATCCTTCTCGCAGCATGAGTACAGATACGATGCAGAGATATGGACTGGTGTCATCGTCCAGTTCTCGAGATAGCTTTCTTAATTCCTTCAAATCCTCATCGCTGATCTCTTTATCATCCTCGACAAAGATATATTCGGCAGCAGCGCCCTTGCCTCTTTTCTTCAGTTTGCCTTTCAAACGAGTATGAAGGTTGATAGTTTTTTGGTTGAGCTCTTTATATATGGGGTCAGTATTCAAGCGGGTGGCAATCTGATTTGCTGCTTCCGTGTCCTCTGTCATGACAAACAGTAGCGCCTTCTTGCCGCTTTTCTGCCACTCCTCTTTGGACTTCAACCAGCGGTTGTATCCAAGCAATAAGTGATGCTGATATTTAGTCGAAGCGTCATCTCCTGGCTGCTCAATCAGACTTTGACCACGCCCAATGATCGGAGATTTGACGATTCCGGCATCGACTGCCTCCCCCAGAGGGGTATCGCATACGACATGCTTAAAGATATTTCCCTGATTATCCTTCGGGGTTGCCGAGAAATCCAACTGCGCAACCAACCCACCACCGGTTCTTTTACTGATTGTATGATGAAGATACGAGATCGCTTCATTCCATGCGGAGTCCGGATCCCACACGTGGTGAGCCTCATCGTTGAGGAGCATCACTCTCTCATGTCCGGTAATTCTTTCCCTGAGTGCTTCCCCCGTATCAAGAGCTTTTGCCTTGGATACCGGGGGACCCACCCAAGAATACATCTCTTCGTCCTTCTTCTTTCGTCGCTTGCTTATGTCGTAGAGACGATGAATGTTCGTAAGGTAGAGAACGCCCCCTGATGCTGCCCCACTTGCAGTGTCCTGCAGCACGACGGAGAGATTCCAATCACCTCTCCATGCTGTTGGGATAAGTGGATCCCGGTCGAAGATGAGACCATCTCCAAAGTCATCCTTCAAGCGTTCAAAGACGGTCAGGTTAGGTGCAACGACGACAAAGTGTTTAGCCAAGGGCGAATCCGACTCCCGCAGGGCATGGAAGTAACTCCAGACGATGGCCAAACTCATAATCTTCGTCTTGCCTGCGCCGGTTGCCACCTTAAATGCATACTTGGGCCAGAGATCTTCCTCTGGGGCCACTCCAAGAGCTGCAATATCGCTCAACTGTCCACCGAATTCTGCCATCAACGCGGCAAGAGTCTGCATTCCGCGGACTTCGTAGAGATAAATAATTGTTTCTATGGATTCTCGTTGGCAGAAGTAATACTGGAATGGAAACTGGTTGCCGTCACCCTGAGAAATCAAATGGCTTCTTTCGAACCAGTAAGACAAGAGCTCTCGCGTAGTGTCAGACGCTCCCGGATAGTCGTTTTGACGCCATTGACTGACAAAATGCCGAAGAGACTGTGCAATTGTTATTTGTGTGGGGCGTCGACCCTTGATGATTTGAGCAGGTTCCCCATCCCGTTTCGCTCTGATCCTGTGAAATAAGGGCTCCTCATGAGGCTTATAGAGGGGTTCCAGCGCCGCCACATTGACAATTGCATCAGAGCTCATAGGAGACCTCTACAGTTATCGATGTGTCACAACCGAATGTATCGATGACCTTGACGCAGGCAGTATAAGTGCCACGCTTGGAATACACATGTTGCTGAGTTGAAACCGTTGGGAGGGAACGATCTTTTCTTGTCCTATAGGCTTGCCAATGATGCTTGAATGGCTGCCCTGACTTGTAATCAAAGTCAATTGCCCAGAAGTCGATAAAATCAAACCCGGATTTGATCGCACGTTCCTTCAATGCTGCCAATTCCTTTGAGGGCACCTCAGCAAGTGAGGGAATAAAAGAGACGAGCTTGATATCAACAACCTTCTGCCCACTCTTTTTTTGAATAACCGGTTTAGCCTCCAAGACAGCCATTTCCAGAAATGGCGGGGGTTCATTCCGGTTTTTCTCCATTATTTCTCTGGGTATTGGAATTAGTCTGATCCTGATACCATGTTCAGCTTCGAGGGCATTACTTGTTAACCTTAGATCCATCTCGAACTCCCAGGCAAGGCAGGCAACCTCTCTCGCCCCTGCTTCCTTCACAGCCTGAGCGACAGCAGTGAGTTCGCTTCGAGTCATAATCCCATCTATAGAGCTGACATGAACAAGCGATTTTCCCTTACGACCATGGATAAAGGGTGATGGGGAAGCAGGTAGGGGTTCCGCTTTATAAAATTCCATTACAACTTTGCGATGCTCTTCATCGGCTCCCTGTAAGCGTTCTTTTTGCCACCATTGACGCTCGTATCGACCGAGGTTATAGACATCAAATGCTCGATAGGGATTACCTTCATCATGGAGATTCCGCTGAAGATCTATTAGCCGTTTTCGAGTTGTATGGATTGCAAAACGACCAAGATCGGCCATGATCCAGCGACGCCCCAGTCTCTCAGCCACTGCTCCGGTTGTACCTGATCCACAAAAGAAATCGGCGACGAGACTACTCTCTGTCGTTGTAAAATCTACGATGCGTTCAAGTAACTCTCTGTGTTTTTGGGTAGGAAAATCCTTTGCGTTTTCATACGATTTTACATCTTCCCATACAGTGTCTCCTATTTTGTCATCACTAGGAGGAAACCAATTTTCGACAGTATTTGTTACTGATTTTCGAATGAACTCGAGCGCCTTTCCTGTATCCCGCCAATATTCAACAAGACTTCTACCTTTCTTATTCTTAAGAAATTCTTTATAGTTCTCTACAGCCCGCTTTGCTCTCTCTTCACTCCATTTCCATTGCCCGTGAGTAAGTTTTTCTCCCAGCAATTCATATCTCATTGTTGGTCTGTCAGCTCCACTCCAGAAACGATGCCAATAACCTTCAGGGTTCTTTGACTCGTATGGAACAAGCAGATTGTTGAATCGAGTATCAAATGATTTAGAATACCAAAGTATTGTGTCGTGTCCCTGAGGTAGAGCAAATATTAATTCGAATTGTCGTTGGAGATTTTTTGATATTGGTCGGTTCACAATAATTTCATTGCGGAAATTATTTGTTCCGAATACTTCATCCATAATATTTCTAAAATGATGGCTGACTGTTGGTGCTAGATGGACAAATATACATCCCGTTTCTGCTAGTAATTCTCGCATGAGCACTAAGCGTTCATACATCATGTAAAGATATGAATCTGTTCCTTTGCCCCACATGTCACGATAGGCGATCATTTCTAAAGTGGATTGATCTTTGTTGATAGTTTCTGCCTCGTCCCCCAGAGGAATATTCAAAGTAAAATCAGCACCGATATCAAAGGGTGGATCGATATAAATGAGATCTATCTTGCCCTTGAACTCCTTTAGAAGAGACGCCATGATTAATTTGTTGTCGCCCCAGATGAGCATATTTCTGAATTCATCCGAGTGAGCTTTCTTAGCATCGAACAATCCGTGCTGTCCCAGCCGGCTTGCAGGTTCATCGACAGTCTCTATCTTTTGCATGGGCATTGCAGATCCTGCGAGATCAACTTCTCGTCGTCTGCCATACTCATCATATTTCCCTTCCCAGACTAATTCCGTTCTCATCTGTGATAGTGGATGAGGATTAGTTGGACCGAAATTCTTCATTTCAGACATATTGACGCTCCCAGTCTTTGAGCTAAATAAAAACCCCGTCCTCTTTGATGAGAAACGGGGTTACTTGCTTGGCTAGTTCATCTGTCCCTCTGTGTCAGTGGTTAAAAAAGGGGACGATTCTCCATTCTCAATGCCTTGAAATTTAAAGCGAAAATATAACTAAATGCTCTATCCGTCAAGTCCTTTTCAAAATTTCCCCAAAATGTATATTATATGTGTCAATAATGGCAATGATATAAATGCGTTGGCAATAAATAACAGGTTTTAATGGATGAGCCAGTATGCAGATATCTGAGAAATTCAGAATCCACATACTGACCCATAGTTTAATTCACCATCCCCAATACCATCCCACCCACCTTCTGCAGCCTGAACCTGCTCTCCGCTGACAGCAGCTCGTATTGCGCTGCCTTGGTATACGTATTGACCACTGAGAACATCGTGAACCCATATTCCTGCGCGAGGGCCCACTCGACCGCTTCCTTTTCCTCCTTCCGAATCTCGAACTGCTGATTGAAGCTCTCTATGGTGGCTTCGGGATTTTCCACCTTGCTCTCCAGCGAGATCCGGAATTGCTCCCTCTGGTCCTCATGTCCTGATTTCACCTGTTCCAAGACTCCCGAGAGACTTGAAAGGAGCTTACTGGAGACATGTCGATAGGATGCTGAAACCGCCGTTTTGGAGATCATCCCGTTTGTGCAGATCAGCCTCAGAACAAACGATGAGATGGATAGTGCAGCCAGCCCCACCTCCGAGTTGGAAACCGAGATACCCGGAGTCATCTTGTCCCCGTTGATCTTGAACGTTTCTTTCTCATCCGGGATGCTGACCAGCATAAACTCATCATCAAGGCTGCTCTGGACCCTGGTTTCGGGTTTGAATCCGAGCCCCGTCAACCGATCCAACAGCTCCAGATTGTCCGTAGGAATGTATCTGGGGGTGAAAACCGCCCGGACCTCATCCCCGTCGAACCTGAAAAACAGCTCGTCGTTCTTTTCGTGCCTGATCCAGTAATTCAGGTTCATCTGCTGAATCGATGGGGCACACTTTCTCAGATAATTGATGGGGATACCCAATCGGTATGCGATGGATTGCTGGGCGATTGGCCTCAGCTTGTGGATAGAGTTTCCAACGCGTATGTCTTCCAGGCTCTCGAAAGAGATGTCATTCACGGGGATCATTCTGTCTTTATAGGACCTGCTCATGCTTTGAACTCGATCATAGACCTTAGCCAATGTGGTCATGCTTGACATCGGTTTTGCCTCCTTTCCGATATTCAAAGTTGCTTTCCCTTTAGCTTTGCAGCTATTTTCTTGATCAGCTTAATCATCTGCCAAGCTATTATCTTGTAAATATTGACATATTTATCCGGCATGATGAACATAAGCCCTCCCTCTTTTATTAAATTGCGGTTCAGGTGATAATCGGAGGCGACTTGATTTCCGTGTCATCGTTTAGATGGATACCGGGTCGTCCCAGATCGAACAGGACTATGGCAACAGGGAGATTGATCGTGGGTTGAAGCAGCTGGATCTCCGTCTCGACCAGCTCCTTTGTACTTCCGTAGGGGGTTTTCTCGCTTCTCTGGCCATTGAGCATAAGGATGCCGGCGTCGATCCTTTTCTTATCGAAGCCCACCTGGAGCCTCAGCAGCCCCTCCAGGATGAACTCATAGGTGTTGAGGGACCCGTCCAAGGCGATTCCATTCCTCAGACCCTTGTAGAAGTATCTTCTCCCGTCGAGGATGTTCAGGGGCTCCTTCCTCCAGTCCATCTCCTCCAGTGCTTGTCTCAGCAACTCCCCCCGGTGGAGTGTCCCGTAGAGGGCATCGTCGATGTATTCGAGGGTTGCCTGGACCTGTTTATCCATCTTTTTCTTTTTCAGGATCTTGTCCGATTCCCGAAAGTGCAGCAGTTCAAAAGACATGGGTATCTCTCCTTTCTCTGGTCATGCTCAGACCTTCTAAAAGCAAAGGGGGAAGGTTTTTATCCCTTCCCCCCGCCTTGGGTATATGTTGATGGTGATCTCGCTGTAGAAACGACTGGTGTTTATTCCTTGGCCTTGACCTCCATGATCTCGTCAAGGAAGAGGGATCGCTTTGAGGGTTGACCCAGGTACGTGTGGCTCCAGCTTAGATACAGGAGCTTCATCGCCCTGGATATCGCCACAAAGCAGATCCTTCGCTCTTCCTCGATGTCTCCTTTCTTGGAGGGGAGAATCCCTTCGACCAGTCCCACCACGAAGACAGCCTGAAACTCGAGCCCCTTCGCTTTATGTATGGTCATGAGGGATACCCCCTCCTTGTCGCTCGTCATCTCCTCCTGGAATGAATCTGTGTAGCTCAGAAAGGACTGGATATTGGAATACCTGGCAGCAGATAATTGTAGCTGGTTTAAGTTCTGGACCTTGACGTCATCCGGAGAAGGAATATCCTCGTCGGTGATAAACCGGTCATAATCCAGGTCGGTCCTCAGGATGTTGATGACCTCTGCGGGGTTGAGATTGTTGACATAGCCAATCAAGGGATCCAGCAAGTTGATAAATTCCTTCACGTTTTTCCGCACATAGGGAAGGTCGATCCCCATCTGCTTCAGTCCCTCGTAGAGGTGAACTCCCCGTTTTGCCGAGAACTCCTCCAGTTCCTTGACGAATTTCTTGCCAATGTAGCGGTTGGGAGTGTTGATAATGCCGAGAAGCGCTTCATTACCCTCCTCGGACAGGGGGTTTTGGATCAGCCTCAGGTAATCCAGCATGACCCTCACTTCGGGTCGGTTGTAGAAGTTGAGGCCATTCTCGATATGATAGGGGATCTTGTGCTGGGAGAAGACCTCCTCGATGACTCTGGATTGGAAATTGGCCCGATAGAGGATAGCAATGTCCTTGTACTCATAACCCTGCTGCATGGCCAGTTCTTGGATCTCGTTGACCAGGTTCAATGCCTCCCCCTCCTCGGATGAGGATTCCAGGACAATAATTTCATCCCCGTCCTCATTATGGGTTGTGAGGGTCTTTTCGATCTTCCGGGTGTTGTGCTTGATGAGGTTCTGACAGGCTTTCAATATCTGCGGGGTGCTCCGATAATTGAGGTTCAGAATGAAGATCTCGGGAGCGTCAAAGATCCTCTCGAAGTTGAGGATGTTCCCGACCGAGGAGCCTGTAAAAGAGTATATTGCTTGCCAGTCATCCCCGCATACCCAGAAGCTCGAACCGTTGTTTGACCCTTCTGTCAGGGTCTTGAGGATCTCCAGTTGAACGGGGTTGGTGTCCTGGTACTCGTCGACCAGTAAATGAAGATACCGCTCGCTGTACTTGTCCCGGATGGATGGATTAGTGCTCAGCAGTCTGTAGGTCTCGACAAGAAGATCGTCAAAGTCCAAAAGGTACTTTTTCGCCTTCTCCATGTCATACCTTCCGTAGATATCGGCCACCCTACACATGGTCTTGTCACCCTCATATAGGGTCTTGAACTCCTCGACCGCAATCAGGTTGTTCTTGGCAAGGGAGATTTCGTTCAGGACCATCCCGACGGAGAGGTTCTTCACCCTGAGTTGCTTCATGACGTTTCGGACAAAGATGATCTGGTCTTTGCCCGAGAGGATTCCGAAGACCTTTCCCTCTGATTTAAGCAGGAAGTAACACCAGCCGTGGATGGTGGATAAAGTGACCCTTGATGCCAGGTCCCCCAGTACTGGAACTAATCGTTGCCTCATTTCCTCGGCCGCATTTCTAGTAAAGGTCAGTCCCAGAATGTTTTCAGGTGGCACCCCGTGTTCCATGACCAGTTTGCCAATTCTCTCCATCATGGTCCGCGTCTTCCCGCTACCTGGAACTGCAATGACCGCCGCCGTCCCCGTGAGAAAGCTCGCTGCCTTCTGTTGCTCCTCGTTCAAGCTCATGGTTTCTTCTCACCTCCTCTTCCAGCACATGGACGCACATGTAAATCCTCCACATGGTTGCAACCAGATCATCGATTACTGGGTTTGTCTTATCCCTCAGGATGTACTTCCTGAGCATCTTCTCTTTTTCCCGAAGAAGGCTCTTCATGAACCGGATGACTATTTCCGTGGGGTGGTTCTCAAGAAGGACCATGATGTTCAATATCCTCCTTCTTCGATCCCCGCAGATGACGGTCAGATAGTCCTGTGCCTCCGTTTTAATCTCTATGGTCATGTTCCTCACCTCTCAAACCATTCGTCGCAGTGCTTTTTGTACGAGCAGTTCTTGCATCGCCAGTTCTGGGAACCATCATTTGGAATAAAGATCCCTCTGGATATCCCCTTCCAGACCTCGATGATCTTCTTCTGTGCCCGCTTGAAGTCTGCTTCAGTGCGGGTCGTGTAATACTGTTCGAACTTGGGCGTCTTGGTCTTGATGAGACAATCGAAGCGAAGCAGGATCTCCCTGTCTGCAAAACCGTTGCTCCTTGCAGCCATCTGGTAGAGGGTTAGCTGGAAGTTCCGGTCCACCTCGTCTGCTGAATAGGCTCTCCCGCTGGTTTTCCAGTCCACGATGATGATGGCGCCAGACTCATCCTCTTCGATTAGATCGACTGCGCCTATGACAGGTACCGGGCAACATTCCGGGCTAAATGAGAATGATTCCTCCACACCTAGGACCGTGAACTGGTCGTGGGGGCACTTGTGATAATAGGCTGCGAGCAGCTCTTTCCCTTCCAGAAGAAGGGTTTCATAGTCTTTTCCTTCCGCATACAGGATGTCGTCTCGCCCTTGGGCGGTTTCCATCCACTGCTTTGAGAAGAGTTCCTGGAGCTCTTTTGCAGAAAGAATGTTTCCGACCATCTTCCGCCTGTGAAACTCGGCCAGCGCCAGGTGGATCACGCTTCCAAATTCCAGGGCATCCGCTTTGAACTCCGGCTGGAGCTTGTCGATTCTGGATAAACGGTACAAAAGGCCGCAGTCGATGTAATCCCCGATGCTGGATGCCGACAGATGGGGATGTTTCTTCAGTTCGTACAATTCCATGGACACCTCCGGATGGTAAAATCCGCAGGATCCTGCGCTTTTTGAGGATAAAGGAAGGGACAAAAACCCTTATCCGAGGGGAAAAATCCGCAGGACCCTGCGCTTTTTTATGAAATAGGGGACAGGACACACCAATCCCAATGCATCCTGCCCCGGATGATGAGGGGAGATAGAGGTTATAAACGGGATTGCTTGCTAAGAGGACTGCTGGAGCTGGCGGATAAAGGAGGAGGCATCGGAACTTGTGAGATGCTCGACCTTGACCCCGTAGGCATCAGTGGACATCTTCTCCAGTTCCTCGACGGAGATTCCCCGCCTTCTGGACAGGTTGTAGATGGCGTTTTTCTGTGCGGTGCTCATCTGGGGGACGGCAGGCTTCTTGTCCTTCCCCTTGCCGTTTCCATTGCCACCTGGTTGAGGAGCAGCTTGAGATTGAGATAGATTGCTCCCGTTATCCTGATTGGTCTGAGCAGCCGGTTCCTGTTTCTTGTCAGAGCTGTCCGTTTTGTCCTTCTGAGGGATGGACCTTGTTTCCTTCTTTTCAGCTCTGGCGATCTTCTTGGGTGCAGCCTGAGGAATCTTCTTGGTATCCCGATTCTCGTTGATGTCGATGATCTCCCCGAAATCAGCGATCTCCTCCAGCGCCGTCATCCCCACGTTGGTCATGGAACGAAGAGCTCTGGCAATGGCTCTGGTGCTGGCCATGCGAAGAAGATGCTTGGCAACTCTGGGATGACAGTTCTGCGGATTAGCATCCCCCACATCAGAAAAGACCTCGCCGGATTTGGAAATGACATGGGCCTTGCAGATGGCCATGTGCCCGTTTTCCGCTGAAGGGAGCTGTAAGGGCTCGACATCAATTTTGAGGATCCCCTTCTGGTGGGCAAGATCCAGCAGTCCCGCATACAGCACGAAGTCCTTGTTCTCGATTGTCGTGATGAACCTTTCATCGAGCTTGGGTTTTCTCCTCTCCAAGAACTGCGCCTTCTCCTGCTCCCCATTGGGAACGCAGCTTGCGACCGCAAGGACATGCTTGCACTTGAAGTTCTGGTCGTTCTTGATCCCCCTTGCGAAGTCCCCGCAGGTGCAGGAGTACTGGTCTTCGGCCGCATAGCAGACCTTGTAGCAGATCTTCCCCTCGTCACTCTCCACGTAAAACCAGGTCTCGTCCACCTGGATGACCCTCAGGTTCTGGGACTTCTCACTTCGTTTCTGAAGTTCCACCGTTGTCATCTTTCTTACCTCCGTTTTTTAGATTGTCCTTGATTGCGATTGCGATAGATACGATCAACTCCACAACCCTGATGATGAGGTTTACAGTCTTTTCCTGCATGGAAGCCCCTCCTTTCTCAGAAGGGGGTGTCGTCTTTGGCTTCTCCCTCCTTGAAACCCCTGCCGTCGGTCTTGATGAATTCCAGAGTGTTGGCAATGAGCTGGTAGGTGCTCTTGGATACCCCCTCGTCGGTCTCCCAGACATGGCGATCAAGAGTGCCGATAACAGCGATTTTTGCCCCCTTGTGAAGGCATCTCGAAGAAATGTCAGCGAGTTTCTGGAAGCAAACGACACGGATCCAGCAGGTCTTCTTCTTGGAGCTGTGAAAAGCGATGTTGAAGCTTGTGACGGGATTCCCCTCGGAGGAATAAAAGACTTCGGGGTCCTGACCTAAATTGCCTGTGAGGACGCACTGGTTGAGCATGGTGATTCTTCTCCTTTCTGAGCAAATTTTGGAATTCAAGAATATCCTTGAATTTTCAATGATTTATATATATAGAAGTACTCGTTATCCTGGAATTGGGAGGAGGAAGGGATGGCAAAGGAAGATCTCGTCTTTATTCTCAAGAGACTGCTGCAGACAGACACCTACCTGGAATTTTTACTCCAACTCGATGAAGCTGATTTGAGGACCCTGATTGCCTGTATTCGGGAGAGAGTGGATAAGGGAAAACAATAATGGATAGATTTGCGTTCAGGAGCTAAGTAGAAGAATCCATTGGTATATTCGTTGCATCTTTTGTGAGTGATTTGCTTTTCATGTCCTGTTCCTGATCTGGGGGTCGGAGATGGGGGAGTTTAAACAGGCATCATTCATGCTCTTTGCTCCTTTAGTATTCTCAATTATTTTCCTCATTACACCATACCTAGACGCAGCTGACGTCACCCTCCCCAAGGATACTACTGTTCATGTCTACTTCAGCCCAAATGGTGGCTGCTCGGAAGCAATCATTGACACCATCAGCAAATCCAAGTCAGAGATCCTTGTCCAAGCGTATATTTTCACCTCAGAACCCATAGCCAAAGCACTGCTTGGAGCACACAAGCGGGGTGTGAACGTATTTGTAATCCTGGATAAGAGCCAGAAGAAAGAAGGTTACTCACCCACCACATTCTTCGCAAACCAAGGCATTCCCGCTTACATTGATGCAAGTCATGCAAGAGCTCACGACAAGGTCATGATTATCGACAAGGAGACGGTGGTCACCGGGTCTTTCAATTTCTCGAAGTCAGCGGAGTCACAAAACTCCGAGAATGTCTTGATTATAAAGTCACCCGAGTTGGCAATTCTGTATCGGGAGAATTGGATGAAGCATAGGGCTCATTCTGAATATTGAAAGGACTCGATCTCCGCACACTGATAGAGAGATGGAATGATGTATAGCACCAGCTGGCAAGCGTTATACGAAAAATTAGTGTCTGATGGAGCAACGGGGGACGCTGTTCGTAAGGTAATCTCTTCCAAATCGTCACCGGGAAGTAATGCATCTACTCCAAAGACAAATAGAACAATACGTTACGATTTTATAACAAATAATTCATTCAGAATACTTGGACTTCCAGTCACCGCCTCAAAAAGAGACATATTCGGTAGAGTCGAGGAGATTGATACCTTTATAGCTATAGGTCAATTTCCTGAATATGATTATGACATAAAGATCTTGGGAGATGTATCTCGAAGCAAAGAAGCGACAAATTATGCTCAAAGAACTTTGGATACGAAGACTTCTAAATTAGCTGATGTTGTAGCTTGGTTTTGGGCATTCAGTGAATTGGATAAATTGGCAATACGCGCTCTTAACCAAGGCGATGTCGATAAGGCGAGAACAATATGGTCAGCATCCTCTCATCAACTCGATACCCATCATAAGAAAAATCTAGCTACACTAGAAGTCATTTTAATTATTACTGACCCCGTCAATGAAGGCGAGCATTTAAAGTCATGTATTAAATACTGGGGTGAATTCATAAACTCTGGAGATCTGCTGAACTATATTGCTAAGTGTGACAAGGGATTAGTTGAAAACGGGAATAATGCTGAGATAGTTCGCTATTTAAATCAATATTTTAATCAACTCATTATTCCTGTTTTATATAAATCAATAGCTGCCAATGATTCGGATAATATTAAAGGAATCCTGGACACGATTAAGAAAAGTTTGCCAGATAGCGTGATAACCGATGTCACAGAGAAATATTCAAATAAAATAACTGCGATTATTGATAATCTTTGTCGTGCGTATGCAAGCATAAATGTCAGCGATGATTATGAAAAATTATTCAACGAAACCATAAATTACGCCGAGGTCACCAAAACGCCCTTTGAGTTTCTCAAGTCGACTAACGACTCTTTCATTATTGAATCGTATGGCGATAAAATCGGCAAGTCGATCCTTGATAGGGCGATAGAATATGGAAATAAGACTGAACAATGGGCCAACAGTAAGAAGCTCTGTGAAATTGCGAGATACTTCATTGTTGGAGCAGCACTGAAGGATAGATGTGAAAATAATATAAATATTATCACAAAGAATGCTGAAGGAGAGAAAATATGGAAGAACCTCAAACCGATTGACGCAGCTCCTGGACTCCACACAATTAATGGTATTGGCACGACTCTATATGGTCGTTCAAATCATGATCCTCAATCAAATTCATATGAGACTACAAGGTATTTTGTATTTTTTGCCATTCCGATATTCCCTCTGGGAAGATATAGAGTAATTGACGCCGGACCGGATTCCTACAGGTTTATAGGTAAGGTCCCGTTTAGGACTTTTGATAAATGGCATCTTTGCATATCGATCCTAGTTCTTGCATATCTATTATTTGGATCAGCAATCGGAGATCATTCGACATCGTCACGGCCAGCGCGAACACCTAGGACTACCTCAGCTCCTGCACCTGCACCTGCACCCGCACCTGCTCCTGCACCAGCTCCTGCACCAGCACCCATGCCATTTCCACAATCACAAGATCCAGGCAGTGTGACTCATTTAAAGCAAGTCATCGAAGCTAATAAATCACAATTAAAGATTATGGAGTCAGAAATACGAAGTATGGATGATCGGCTCAATAATCTGAACTCTCAATTAACAAACTCGAAAAGATTGATAGACAGCGGCCTCGATGACAGGATCACCGTAGAAAGTCATAATGACATGGTGAGACAGTTCAATGCTCTCGCAAAAAGACGTAATAATAAATATGAAGAATATAAGAGTCTCTTAGCTGAGACAAATGCCGACATTGACAAAATAAATTCATTAAACCGCAGTTCCCGTCGCTAAATTACAACAAAAAGGGTGATATTTATGAAAAAATATTTTCTCCTTATATTGACCATAATCATTCTTTTTATAACGATTAATGCAATTGGTGAGGAGCAATCTATGAAGTCTACTCAAGAGGAGAATCTGCCAGCTTTGAATAAGACAGAGGTGGAAAATGACTTAGCAAATTTAAAGATGGATCAACAGAAATTGAAAGCAGATATTAGGGGTCGTTATGGGAGACTCCTTGAGGAGATAGAGCTGTTAAAAAAGACCAATGCATCTTTGAACTCTCAAATAAATGCCGTGAGAATCGATTATGCTGAGCAGAAAAAGCAATATCAGGAGCAATTGCAATATCGTACATTTTACATTGTCGGTTTATTAGCTATCATTATTGTGGGAATACTGTGGACCGCAATAATTGTTAGGAAAAGACTTAACCATTTCAATATGCTCGAAAAGATCATCGCACAGGATAACGGTTTGGTATCATACTTAAAAGGGCAGTTAGACATAATGAACAAGAGTTCCACAACGACAAGGAACTCGGATGACTCAGTTCAACACACATTCCCAGTAAGGGTAGCTAGCGAAATATACAGAATGAGAAAAAGAATCGAAAGCATGGACGATAGCACGAGGGGACTTAACGCATTAAAGAATGCACTGAATCGTCTCGATGATGACCTTAACCAAAAAGGATATACAATAAATGATTTGTCGAGTAGCCCATACATTGACGAGCTTACAGTAAAAATTACGAACACTATCGAACGGGAAGACTTGGAACCAGGATCATATATTATCAACAGGATGATAGAACCGCAGATACTATTTAATGGCGTTGTAGTTGGCCATGGAGAAGTCGAGCTTGCAGTCGGTGTCAAGAAATAAATCAAATCAGGAGTGAGAAATGTCCAGACAAACGATAGATTATGGTGTTGACCTTGGTACTACAAATTCATCGATAGCAAGAATAGAGAATGGCATAATAAACATATTTAGGCATGCGCCGTTTCAGAAAACGATAATGCCATCCTGCGTATACTTCACAAAAAGAGGGCAGATGCTAGTCGGAGATAGGGCTTACGAAGCTTTGTTCAAAAGCAAGGAAGAAAGCGAAAATACATTCTCCGAATTTAAAAGAACAATGGGTGAAGATAAACTCTATTACTCAAGTCACACTGAAAGGAAATTGACTTCTGAGGAATTATCCGCAGAAGTGCTCAAACAACTTAAGTTGGCGGTAAAAGACGAAGAATTCTCATCTGTTGTTATTACGGTTCCGGCAGACTTTGATCAAGTCCAGATAGAAGCGACGCGCAGGGCTGCTATTATCGCAGGATTTCAATACTGTGAACTTTTACAGGAGCCAATCGCTGCATCGCTAGCGTTCCTCAGTGATCAAAAAATGTCTCAGGGAATGTGGCTGGTGTTTGACTTTGGTGGTGGAACTTTTGATGCCGCATTAGTCAGAATGGAAGATGGAATAATGAAGGTCGTGGACCATGCAGGGGACAATCATTTGGGTGGGAAGAATATGGATTGGCTTCTGGTCGATGAAGTAATACTGCCCCGACTGACACAAGACTTTCAAATAGATAACATTATTAACGATGAAAAAACACTAATGGAATTTCGAAAAACGTGGAAACCCTATGCTGAGCGAGCAAAGATTGACCTATCGGATCAAGATTCCTGCATCCTCGAGTTAGATGACCCTCGTTGGCAGGATAGGACGGGGAAATTGATCGACCTGCCCATCAAAATAGACCGCTTGTCTCTAGAAGCTCTTATTGAGCCGCTCATCGATAGGGCAATAGGTATCTCTAAAGAACTAATCATCAAGGCAGGGGTTCAATGCTCTGATTTACAAACTGTATTGATGATTGGCGGACCGACATATATGCCCTTACTCAGGTCAAAAGTCAAACAAGAGATCTGTGATAGAATAGATGTGAAAATTGATCCAATGACTGCAGTAGCGCGAGGAGCAGCGCTATTTGCATCAACAAAAGCAGTTCCTAAAGTGGTCAAAAAGCAGGATCGTTCCAAGATTCAGTTGACATTAGCCTATCCTTCAACAACGGTAGAATCTGAGGTAAGTCTTGGAATTAAGGTAGAGGGAGCAGTGGACAGGGCTGCAATTTCTTCCGGATTATGGGTTCAAATTACTAGGGGAGACTCTGGGTGGGCTACTGGGAAGATTCAGTTAAAAAATGGAGTGGGTGTTGTAAGACTTCATCTAAATGTAAACTCTTCCAATGCCTTTGCCCTTGAAATGCTCGATAGTACCGGGAACAGACTGGAATGCGAACCAAATACGTTAACGATAATGCAAGGGATAAAGATAGCTCAGCCACCGCTACCACATGATATTGGGATCTCCGCAATTGTAAAAGGATCTGATAATGAAGAGGAACTTGTGCCTATATTAAAAAAAGGGACACCGCTACCCGCAGTTGACAAGCGGTCCTTCGTAATTCCTAAAAATATTCGGCCCGGAAATAAGTCCGATATCGTAAAGATCATCGTTTGGGAGGGCAAAGGGGAAACAAGACCGATAAGAAACGTCCACATGGGAGAAATAATAATATCGGGAGATAAGCTATCATCACTCTTACCGGAGGGAAGTAAAGCAGAAGTAACAATTCGGATGGACGAATCTAGGAGAGCGACGAAGGTCAGTGTTTATATACCTTATCTAGATGAGACAATCGAAGGTGTCATGGACGCTGATTACAAACTATCCGAAATCACATCGGACGAGTTATCTGTCCAGATTGATGCAGAAAGAGAGAGATTCTATGAATTGCAGGGGAAAATGGAGGAATTGAATAACCAGAATACGGTTAATCTGCATGAATATGATAGTGCACTGGATGACTTAGAAAATCTAAATGAAAAGGGATTAGGCGATCGTGATAGGTGCCGTGAAGTACAGAAGAGATTGAACCAGTTAGCAGTAAAATTGGACGAAATTGAACGAAATATTAAATGGCCACAGATTGTGAAAGATGCAGAAGAAGAGTTAACATGGGCGAAAAACGCTGTCGAACGATTTGGCTCTGAAATAGATGAGAAGAATCTAGAAAAGCTAACAACTGAATTAAACAAGGCGATTGAGTCGAAGAACCCTAAGAGGACCGATGATGTCGTATCGAAAATCACCCAACTTAAATACAATATCCTGTTTGCGCAACCCGGTTACTGGGTGTCCATACTGCAGAACATTAACGAACATTATGATGAGATAAAATGGAGTAACCGAGCCGAAGCGCGAAGCCTTTTGAATAGGGGCGGAGAAATTATTGCAACCGGTCACTTTTCAGATGAAGTAAAGAAAATCGTCGTATCACTTTGGAATCTTATGCCTGAGTCGGATCAGGAAAGAAGCAAAATACCCAGAACGGATATTTTACATTACTGATTATGCAGATGTACCGTGATCAAGGCAAGTTGTTGTCTCCAGGAGAGATCATAAAAGATACCTATGTCGTGGACTGCTATTTGGGTTCTGGTGCATTCGCTGAGGTCTATCGAGTAACCCATAAGTACCTCGGTATGCAGGCCATGAAAGTCCTGAAACCTCATGCAGTCAGGGATGAGGGATTAAAGCTATTTCTCTCCGAAGCAACGCTTTTGGCGAATATGACGCATCCGAATGTTGTGAGAGTATTCGATGCAAATTCCTTCAAGTCGATAAATCAGGAGCTATTTTTCATTGCGATGGAGTTTGTGTCGGGGGAAACACTATTTCAACTAATTAAAAGAAAAATTAAGATCTCGCTTCCCCTTGCCCTTTCCATTCAAAGAGAAATATGCGCAGGTCTTTCGGTGGCTCACAAGCAACAACCACCCATCATTCATCGAGATATCAAGCCGCAAAATGTACTTCTTTCCTACGACACAAATGTTCCCCAAGCTAAGGTATCAGATTTTGGGGTCGCTAAAGCTGTTAATCCAAAGACTCGGATTACGGACTCAGCAGGCACAATAACGTATTTACCACCAGAAGGCTTTTGGAATTACCATACGCAAGCTAGTGACGTATTTTCAGCAGGGATTGTATTTTACCAGATGGTAACGGGAGTATCGCCGTGGCTTTATGATTTCAGTAACGCACCAAGCGATGACCAAAATGCAATAGAAATGATTGTATTGAAAGCTAGAAAGAAAAACGCTCAAAGACCTTCCTCATTTGCGGATCAATGTGATGATCAACTTGATGAAATTATTTTGAAATCAATAGCACAGGATCCATCCAAAAGATTCAAAGACGCCATGGAATTTTTAAATGCTTTAATTGATTACGAAAACAAAGAAAAGAAGCATAAGGTATTGAAAGAAGAAAAGTTCATACAGAATAAGAAAGATAAGGGTGGAACAGGAAAAGGCTTCTCTGGAGTGGCTGGGATGACTTCTCTAAAAGAGTTACTCTATAATGAAATTATACTGCCGCTGCAGCAAAAAGACCTTTTTGACAAGTATCGCATCACACTTCCTAACGGAATTCTCTTTTATGGCCCACCGGGATGCGGTAAAACGTTTCTCGCCAAGAAATTATCTGAAGAGATAAGCTACAATTTCATTGATGTAAGACCATCTGACCTAGCGAGCATCTACGTGCACGGCTCGCAGGAAAAAATCGGGAAGCTCTTTCAAAAAGCTCGAGAAAAAGCACCCTCGATCGTATTTATTGACGAAATTGATGCAGTCATACCAAAAAGAACAGAATCTGTTAGCCATCATTATTCGTCCGAGGTTAACGAGTTCTTAAGTCAGCTAGGTGAATGTGGACGAGATTCTGTCATTATACTAGGCACGACAAATAGAATTGATCAAATAGATCCAGCAGCATTGAGAACGGGTCGTTTTGACAAAATTATATATATACCTCCTCCAGATTACGGAGCCCGAATCGCGTTATTTAATATGTTTCTAGAAGAGCGTCCAATTTCGTCTGATATTCAGTCTGATGTCTTGTCGCGTATGACGGAGTGCTATGTTGCCAGTGATATAGCCTCCATTGTGAATCAGGCAGCTCGGACGGCACTCAAGAGCAAAAGTGAAATTAATCAAGACACCCTTGTCAGCATTATAAAATCTATGAAGCCCTCTGTATCTAAGGAAACGATTGCAGAATATGAAAGGTATCGAAAACAGGAACGTTTATGATGAAAATCATCTTGGATATTATTGACGGTCCCTATTCTGGGAAAACATTTCAATTCACAGAATATCCAGTCAGTATAGGAAGAATGCCAAGCAATAATTTAAATCTGCCGTATGATCAGTATGTCTCTAGAGCACATTGTTCATTCATACAAGATCAAAGTAACATCATGATTATTGATCTCAGCAGCACGAATGGAACCTATGTAAATAATAGACGTATTGAATCACCCATCATCATACGGAATAACGATGTGATAACGATAGGAAATACGAACATTCGCTGCCAAATCGAGTAACTCAATTCGAACTGTAGTCAAGCGATGTTTATAAGACTAAAAAATACAACATTTGTGCCCACAATCATTTTCAGCATGATTGCAGTCGTGTGGTGTTATTTTGTACTCGAAGATCGTATTGAACTATTTCGTGCTATCGTACTTATAGTCTTTATGAACGTCATATCTACGATCAATTACTATGAAGACATAATACCGGACAAAATTAACTTGTTATTAGGAGCCACCGGATTAGTCTCTAACTTAACGACTGGAATGGTCAGTATTCCATCAATGATAGGAGGTATTTTAATCGGGGGTGGCAGCCTTTATCTGGTTGCAATAATTTATGAAATGTTGACGAAGAGAGAGGGCTTGGGCGGAGGTATTATCAAGTATTGCGCAGCTTTAGGAATATGGCTGGGCATCGGCGGTATCGCACTAACTATAATATGCGCTATTTTTCTGGGGATATTATTCGGACTGATTATTGTTCCTTTTTGTCGAATTATAAGACCAAAGGCTACTATACAATCAGTACCGGCCGATGGATTCTTCTCTGCAGGAGCCTTTCTGACTCTTTTATACGGCAGCCAAATGATTGCCCATATTTGATGGATTCAAAGACTTGCTCATTAATGGCGACAGAATCGAAATCAGGAGTTTCGGCAGGTGACTATGAGACCTGTACTGGAACGAATCCCATGATAGAGAAAGAGGTCAAAATGAAGTCGTAGATGCAGGTCGTTATATAAAACAGGGGTAGGAGTTATGATCCCTCCCAATATCAGAAGAGAGCACATCATTGACGCCATCATGGAGGCCGACCAACTTACCATTCCCCCGGAACGGCTCTCGAAGAAATTTCTGCTAGAATACGCGGGTCGGCATTATCCCCCGAAATTCATTATCTCGATAGCCAACAGATATGCGAACGATGTTGAGCTTGATTCAAACCTTTTCAGCGGGGGAAAAGAATCGAATAATTTTCTGAATAGCAGAGGGTTCAATGTATTGGGGATCGGATCTGAAGGTGGGTCCGTCAAGAAGCCCTCTCCACAAATCATTCATAATAGTGTGAAAGCTCGGAAGGAAAACATTCACAATCAGAGATGTCCCGATTGCAAGAATGCAGTGAGATTGATGCTTCAGCGTATCTATGGAAAGGTAGAGACTAATTACAGCTTTGATATCGGGACACAGCCAGATGATTTCGCGAATTTGACATGCTTCAGCGATCTAAAGAAGGTTTATGATACCCTTCAAGAGCAGAGGGGATTTACCGACTTTATCAGGGCTAAGCGTCTCCCAGCCTGTGATTTTTATATTCCCGATCCCAGATTCATTCTCGAATTCGACGAAACTCAGCACTTTACACCGCTAAGACAGGTCTCTCTCGGCCTTTATCCCGAATCCATTGAATATGGATTTGATAGAGAGCGATGGAAGGACCTGTGCGGAAAGATCAAGGCCAAGGATAACGATCCGCCTTACAGGGATGAGCAGCGCGCTTGGTATGACACGTTGCGGGACTTCCTGCCCCAGTTAATCCCCGGATTGAAAAGTACGGTTAGACTGTTTGCCAAGGACCATAAATGGTGTGACCTCGATCACAATAACTCTGAGGACGTCGCATTTTTCAAACAACTGATTGCGAATAAAATATCCGATTCCTGGCGGATTCGAATCAGAAAAGACCCCAATCCATTCCTGGCAAGAATGATAATCGCAGACGAGTGGATCGGAGACAGGGATGAAGCAAAGAGACTTCTGTCGGCGGTCTGCAATTGCTGGCCTGATGGTGTGAAAGTCAAATTCCTGATAACCTGTGGCGGCTTCATACAGTTCCCATGGCCCGTCGGCATATCCAGGAAGGATATTGGTGACAATCTAAACCCCGATAAAGCAAGCCTGGAACGCTTGATTCACGAGGCAAAAATACACATTGAATGCATCTTCAACTCGGCGACCATGAATCAACTACGGGGGAAGGCCGATTATCTGACCATCGGCATCGACTCCTTCAAGGAAAAGATATCGACTACTAAAAATCATATTGGGAAGCCGCATGTTGAACTTGTTTTCCTGATAGATCTGAAAAACGGCAACATCCATCATTGCGGAAAGTCCTATCCTACGCCGAGCCAGCAGAGGGGCCTTGTCCGATACACGGATTTGAGTAGCCATTTCTTCGCAGATGACGATTTAAAGAAAATATTGATTTTAGGCTGTCATGATCTAGCTATATTCAATCCCAGATCTATTAATGCGAAAGAATGGAGGGCCGAAACAAACCGGAATTTCAGAATTCTGGTTTCCAAGGAACGCCCTTCCTATGTGCTTCACCACCCTCATACAACAGTAAAAAGGCGGACATGGCTGAACTCTTGGAATCAGTTAAATAGGATGCTACCTGACATGAAAGGATATGCCGGCGCCGGACGATATTTCGAATCTGATAGACCGGTATCGCAATGGGACAATCTGGAAGATGTATTAAGAAGTACGAAAAAAGGTGGCTCTATTGATTTTATTCTTTCTAGAGAGAGGTGATTGAAGATGGCACTATGGTTGGCTCGAGCGGGGAAACATGGGGAGAAGGAGGACAAATTCCTGAAGGACAATCGCGTATATGCCACATGGGATGATTTCAATGAGGATCTTGAAAAGATTAAGACCAGGCAGGATCTCCTGAATCACATCCAGGCCATCGAAAGGTACAAAAATGAGAAGCTCAATACAATGAAGAATTGGGCATCTCAGCTATGGCCCTTCGTTCACGAGATGAAAACCGGTGACTGGATTATCTTGCCCAGCAAGAAGAAGCCGGCCATCCATGTCGCCGAGATTGTCAGTCCGTATCGCTATGATTCAAAGGCGGACGATCCCTATTATCACTTCAGGGATGTCAAATGGATCGCCACCGATATCCCCCGATCCAACTTTGATCAGGACCTTCTGTACTCGTTCGGCGCTTTACAGACCATATACCAGATAAAGCGGAATGAGGCGGAGAAGCGGATACGAGAGATGGCCAAGAACGGATGGGTATCAAAAGGGATGCCCGAGATAGTGATAAAAGGAGGCGAGCAGGAAAAATCAGATGGCCTCGTTGACTTGGAACTATTAGCAAGAGATCAAATAGCACAACTGATTGCGAGAAAATTCAAAGGTCACGATCTTGCACGCCTTGTGGACGCAATTCTTAAAGCGCAGGGTTATACGACATATTTGAGTCCTGCGGGACCAGATAAGGGAATAGATATTTTGGCGGCGCCAGGACCACTAGGGTTTGGAAATCCGAGAATCTGCGTACAGGTGAAATCAGGAGATACTGCAGTAGACCTACCCACAATGAATCAACTGATAGGCTCAATGCAGAATGTGCAAGCTGATCAGGGGTTGCTCGTTTCTTGGAGCGGGTTCAAATCTTCGATTGATAAAGAAGTGCCGACGCAGTTCTTCCGTGTACGTCTTTGGGATCAATACACAATAATCGATGAATTGTTAAATAGTTACGGTAAATTGGATGAGGATATAAAGGCGGAATTACCACTCAAAAGAATGTGGGCGCTGGCCATTCAGGAATCTGAAGAATAGGATTTCCAAGCAATGTCTTTGGATCTCATGATTGTCATAAAGGACCGGATGACTAAGGACCTAAAGAAAATGGTTCATGATTTGCTTATTCAAGGTGGATTTGAGAAAGGAAGACACGTTTACGGTTTAGTTAATGAAAATATCAATATGGATGTGAGCTATTCCACGGCTGCAGACATCCGTTGGTATTGGCATGACATGGACGATTTGCTCTCAGTCATGGGGTTCATGCCGAAATCCGAAATCAATCTTTCATCACGACATACGCATCTCTCCCACATTACCTCCTATAAGCTCGCAAAGAAAATAGCCGCGCATGTTGATGGGTACATATATGACCCACAGGTCGGGGAATTATACGACTGTCGCGGCAAGCCACTAAAGCAAAGCAGAAGAAAAGGAGGATTCAAGTATGGGTCCGGAACTTCACTGTTCATGAAATCCGTCGGTTTGGTTTCGGAGATCGTAAGAGGAAGCAAATGAAGGGGATCATTTATGGGTTATCCTACAAGTTGCAGCATATGCTCTGAGCACAAGACAGAACTCGGAATAGGTGGACTGGAGCTCACAGTAAAGCCTTTCATGCAGGGAGAAAACCCTACTGTCATGCTGGTGGGATTGAATCCCACCCTGACGAAAAAGAAGGCTCATACAGTTTTAGAACTGGATGACAAAAAAAGTCCGATATACAGCTACATTGTAAATGACGTCCTGCAGCCCTCAGGAATATCACTTAAAGACGTTTACGCGACCAACCTCGTAAAGTGCACGTTCAAAGAAGAACCGAGAAAAATCGTGGGAAATGTCACCGGCGAGAGGGATAACAGTGCAGTTAAGGAGTTCTTATCCCCGTTCTTTAAACACTGCAAAAGATACTTCATCGCCGAACTGAAGGAAGTGAAACCTGAGCTCGTCATCTCTCTTGGCGAAGTCCCGCATCAGTTCATCGTCAATGAATTAAACCTATCAGAGCAGAATGTTAAACCGAAAATGAAGGATGCATTTGGCAATATCTATCGAGTCACTGCTCTGAACATGGGATTCTATTACGCACCTTGCATACGAGTTGTGGCCAAGAGGCACCCGGTATTCCAAGAATCTTGGGATACGTTCATTGTGGGAATCAGTGATGTTGCGAATTCAATAATAATGAAATAGGCATTGGGGGAGGTTATATGAGTGATGGCAGGGGAGATGATTACATCGGCAAAACCGAGAAAGTAATATCTGGTGATATTCCGATGATGCATGATGGAATATCCTGGCTGGATCATAAGGGTCAAGCCGGAATAATTGATTGCCAAATCTTGGAAGGGGTCTATAGCTTAGATCAAATTACCGATATCATTCATAAGGCACAGCCACCCGACAAGAACAAGCCATTTGATGTCATTAAGAAGAGAGTATTGAACCACATAGCGCACCTTGAGAATACGTGGAATGTCAAAATGGCGCCACATGGTTTTAACGTCAGTAGACCGCTTGGTGGATACGTGCGATTCGTTTTTAAAGGTGTTCCTCTCCAATTCAAGGGAATTAAAGTGGTCTCGAGAACATCGTCGATTGGCAAAAGCAAAATCATAACAAAGAAAACTATCGCACCACAAAAAGTACCTACCGGGTCCGATGTGAACTGGAAAGAATACCTTCAGAGGGCCGATCAAATATTCATCCATCCGAAATTAACATATAGTTGGGAAGATATCGTGACGGGTGTATCTGTCAGAACAAAGGGCGGAATGAGCAAGACGATGTACGCCGTTGGCACAAATACATTTAGAGGTTTTCACAAAATTAATAAAGACCGTCCAGGTGCTGCTGACATATTCAAAAGCTTTTTCATCAAAGAAAAAATCAGCATCTGCTCCAAACTAAGAATGGTTAATCATTACATAGAATTGCACACTTTGGAGAATGATATATGTAACGACATAAAAGGAATGCTAAAGAATATCAAACGGGAAATGTTCTTATCGTATAATAAATTACGAAAACCGATAGATTTATATTTTGAACATATCATATCAATGGCAAAAGAGATGAACGAGGAAAGGGAGAAGCTTGTTTCATGCCTGTTCCTGCCATTGGACAGCCAAATGTTCGCGAATTCCACACTGTTCACAGATGGAGATCTAAAGGCTTATCAAGTAACAAGGAAATCGACCTATCAAGATGTCCGTGATGAACATACATACTGTGAGCTTCAGAATATTGTCAGAAGAAAGGCGGAGGATATAACTATAAAGACTGGACAGGCGTTTAATCCCATTTATTTTGATCTGTTATGGAACGACAGATATAAAAGTTCTGGACGAAATCTATTTGAAACAAACCCTTGAGCGGTTCAATCTGAAGTGGGTCGATACAAGAGACTTGAAAAGGACTGCACTATGTCTAGCAACATTGCCATATCGCAAAGTCTGTTTGGCCATCTCGCTCATAAATTCGGCGACCATCCGGAGAATCTTGCAACCGAAGCTTTGTCGTACGTTCTCAATCGTTCTCTCGTGGCAAGGAAAGCTTTGGTTCGTTTTATAGCTCAATCCGGAGTCGATCTATCAAGCGATATAAGGTTCCAGACGCAAGTATCGGGAGCAGATGAGGCAATTCCTGACTTGGTCGGCATCACCCCTAATAACGAGGTATCATTTATTTGTGAGGCAAAGTTCTGGGCAGGTCTCACTGAAAACCAACCCATCACTTATCTTAGAAGATTTTCGGAAAATGCTGGCGGTTCGCTGCTCTTTTTGGCCCCAAGCCGCAGGATCGCCACATTATGGCCAGAACTCATCCGTCGCTGCCAGCAATCTGGTCATCTGCATAAGGAAGAAAAGCAGATCTCATCCGAATACCTTGTTTCTAAATTAGGCGACAAACTGTGCATCTCCCTGTCCAGCTGGAGACTCCTCCTGAATGCCATGCGTCATGCCTTGGAAACTGAAGGTGATATGGACATGGCAGCCGATGTACGGCAATTGGAGGGACTTTGCGCCAGAATGGATTCGGAAGCATTTCTGCCTCTTCGATCGGAGGAACTTGCGGGCTCAATCGGCGCTAGAAACATTCAGTACAACGAAATAGTAAATGACTTGACCGATACACTGGTAGCCAATAACAAAGTATCGATCAGAGGTCTAAGGGCAACCAACACCCAATCCGGTTACGGACGATATATGAGAGTTGGTCCATTTGGTTGCATGCTTCAGGTTAACTCATCCCTATGGTCGAGATTAAGAGAAACGCCGATTTGGTTTAGCATCCAGAATCGCGATGAAGTCAAGTGGACCTACTCCCCTCAAGCAAAGGAGAGACTCTTTCTGTTAGAGTCTGAAAATCCACCTCGTCTGTTACAGGAGGGGGACGAGCTACTGGTACCGCTATTCATGCCGACGGGATGCGAACGAGACATTGTTGTGAGAGCACTTCTTGTTCAACTGGAGGAAATAATCACACATTTGACAGGCGAAAAACAACCGCAAAACCTGGATAGCGCACAGTAATTATATGATTGTCCGGTTTTATTGGCCTGATTGCGATTTGAGAGGAAAGCAGTGGGTGAAGGAGTCAATTGATTCTTTCTGGGTGGAGGCGACCCTGAAAGAGGCTGTAAAATCAATTTTCCCATTTCTAACCCCCGAAGCAATTGATGAATCTAAACTGCTGGCGAATAGATATATGCATGTTGCAAAGAAGATGGCCAAACCGGTCCGTCCATACTGTTTTCTTGTATCCAGGGATCTCAGTTCGATTGCCCCATTTCATGTACATTATCCTGTTCATCACATGTGGAATGCATACTCTCCGTTTGGAGAGTTTGAGGTGCATCATATTAGTGACCTCAACGAACTCAACACATTCATAGTCCCCCAGAATATCGAGTGGGTGGGAATAAGATAATTCTGCACGAAAGCATATGTAAGTGACCAAGGATTCATTATCAGTTGGAGGCTTAACCCTATAAACGAAGAGGTGAATTCAATTTATGACAAAATCCGACCTCATCACCCTACTCGCGTCCAAGGAAGACCTAACCGAAGTAATCGGCACCAGGATCGTGAACCTCATCTTTGATGGATTCAGGGATGCCCTGGAAAAAGGCGACAGGATCGAGATCAGGGGGTTCGGCAGCTTCGTGGTGCGTGAATATGGGTC